>Ga0209192_10001678_pt1 | contig 17105 bp, 17 predicted proteins | sample ArcticOcean_MG_C_11_FD_187433 | JGI IMG/M metagenome (GOLD analysis project Ga0209192, IMG submission 187433) | Marine microbial communities from western Arctic Ocean - ArcticOcean_MG_CB2_154 (SPAdes) (version 2) | ecosystem: Environmental > Aquatic > Marine > Oceanic | place: Arctic Ocean... | reverse complement strand
AAGTTTTAATAAAATCCATTTCTTGTAGATGCATTTTGCCGGTGCTAATTCTATTTATTTGTCCAATAAATAGAACCATTGGGATACCACCTTGTTGAGCTGAATGAACTGAAATGGATGCATTTGTAGCACCTGGTCCTCTGCTTACAAAAGCAACTCCCGCTCTACCTGTGCACTTTGCGTCTGCAACTGCCATAAAGCCTGCTCCACCTTCATGCCTGCAAGTGACAACTTCAATGCCAGGTGAATATAATAGTTCATCCATGACAGATAAATAAGACTCACCTGGAACACAAAAGAACCTATCAACACCGTGATTTTTTAAAGTTTGAACAAATATAGAAGCAGCTTTTTTTGACATAGTTAGATCTTTCTTAGTTTTAAATAGTTGATTTTTTACCGCCATCTAGATTGATTTCAGTTCCAGTAAGATGACGCATATTAGGATTACATAAAAAATAGGTTAGTTCAGCAACTTCTTCAGGGGATCCAAATCGATCAAGGCCAATATTTTTAAGAGCTTTTTTTTCTGCTTCATCGAAGGATATACCTTCTCTATCAGCATTACTTTGAATGATCGTTATTAGACGATCTGTTGATGTCATTCCTGGATTAATAGAGTTTACATTTACTCCATCAATCAATCCTCTTTTAGATAAAGCTTTAGAAAAGTTTAAAAAGGCGGCATTCACTGATCCACCAACCATAAAAAATGGATCGGGAGAATGGCTCATAGCTCCATTAATTGAAACTACCCATCCCTTGTTTTTTACAAGAATTGGCCAAAATGCTTTTGATAGTCTTACAGCGCTATAAAATTTTAAAGCAAACCCATCCTCAAAATCTTCTATTGGTTGGTCTAAAAAATCTCCACTTTTTGTCGCGCCAGCACTAAAAACTAAGGTATCAAAGTTTTTGAAATTATTTTGAACATTTGTTATAGCGCTTGCACATCCTTCTGCTGTTTTTAAATCACAAGCATGATATAAAATATTAACGCTATATTTACTTTTTAATTCATCTGCTGTTTTTATTAAATTACTTTCATTGGAAGCAAGTAAATAAATGTCAATACCTTCTTGTGCAAAGCGTTCAGCAATTGCTTTTCCAATACCTTTACTGCCGCCAGTAATAACTGCTTTACGATTTTGGTATGACATCTTGACCCCCTAAGTAGAAATTAATTCACATGTTAGTTTATTAAAATATCATAACCATGTACATTAATTTATTCATATTATAGTAATAATAATAATTATATCATTATCAAATCAAAATACTTTTTCTATGATGAAAGAACTAATTTAATGATATCTAACAAAAATACATATTCTAACTCTTTTATAAAATCATCTAGTAATCAATCTCAAATCAGAGCTTTGTTAGGTCCAACTAATACTGGAAAAACTCATTATGCAATGGATAGAATGCTTGCTCATAATTCAGGAATGATTGGCTTCCCTTTAAGGTTACTTGCAAGAGAAAATTATGATAAAGCGGTCCTTCTAGTAGGAAAATCTCGAGTGGCGCTAATTACTGGTGAAGAAAAAATCATCCCTCCTGGAGCGAAATATTTTTGTTGTACCGTAGAAGCTATGCCAATTGAAAGGTCAGTGTCTTTTATGTCTATTGATGAAATTCAATTAGCTGGTGATAGAGAAAGAGGTCATGTTTTTACAGATAGAATTCTTAATGCCAGGGGTTCTGAAGAAACGATTTTTCTTGGCTCTGAAACTATTAGGCCATTATTACAAAAAATTTTACCGAACTGTTCTATTGAAATAAGACCAAGATTATCAACTTTAAGTTATATTGGTGTAAAAAAAATTACTAAATTAAAGCCAAGATCAGCAATAGTTGCATTCTCAATCCCAGAAGTTTACAGAATTGCAGAGTTAGTCAGAACTCAAAAAGGTGGAGCGGCAATTGTAATGGGAGCCTTATCTCCTAGAACAAGAAATTCTCAAATAGAGCTCTATCAGAATGGACAAGTCGATTACTTAATTGCGACTGATGCAATAGGTATGGGCTTAAATATGAATATTGATCATGTAGCGTTCGCTTCTGATATTAAGTTTGATGGTTCTATTCCTAGGCATCTTACCGCAGCGGAAATCGCACAAATTGCAGGTCGTGCCGGCCGCCATAGTAAAAATGGATCATTCGGAGTTGTTGATGATAGTTTGAAATTTGAAGAAGATACTATTGATCAAATTGAAAGTCATCTTTTCTCTCCATTAAGAAATATATGGTGGAGAAATTCATTATTGGATTTTACTTCTCTGAATAATCTTATGAAGTCTCTTGATGTTTCTGCTCCATATAATTTTATGCGTAAAAAAGCTGATGCACTTGATACCCTTTCCTTAAGTAATTTATCAAAATTAAATTTTATTAAAAAAGAAGTTAATAACCAAGAAATTTTAAGGTTGTTATGGGATGTATGTCAAATTCCTGATTTCAGCAACTCTTTATCTGGAGTGCATTTTAACTTGCTTGAAAAAACTTTCGAATTATTATTAAAAGGTAAGCTAGATAATGATTGGATTAATTCACAACTAAAAAGATTAAATAGATTTGATGGTGAGATTGACACGCTTCTAAATAGAATCTCTAATATAAGAACATGGACATTTATAACAAATAGAAAACATTGGACAAACGATCCAGAATATTGGCAAGATCAAGCAAAAGGCATTGAAGACAAATTATCAGATGAGTTGCACGACAGGTTGACACAAAGATTTGTTGATAAACGTATCGTAATCCTAACTAAAAAATTGAAAGAGCAAAATAATTTGGAAGCTATAGTAAAATTAGATGGAACTGTTTTTGTAGAAGGTGAGCAAGTAGGGACACTTAATGGTTTTGATTTTGTTCCTACCCTTTCAGAAGGTGAAAATGCAACTTTAATATTAAGTGCAGCAAGAAAAACTTTGCCAAAAGAAATAGAAAGACGAGTTAGAGAGTTATTAATGTCAGATGATGCTGCCTTTAAATTAAATGCGGATGGCTCTATTTCTTGGCAAAACAATAATATTGCAAAATTCACAGCTGGTGAAAATATATATTCTCCAAAAACAATTATAAAAAACTATGAACTTTTATCAGTGGATCATATTAAGCAAATTGAATTAAGGGTAATTGAAGCAGTTGAAAAAAATATTAAAAAAACTTTATTTGAATCTTTTAATCTGGAAAACCCTAGTAAATCTAATGTTTTTAAAAGTCCAATAAATAAATCCATTAACGACACAATTAATGATGAAGTTGTAAATCATGATAAAGATGCCAAAGTTGCAAGTTCTGAAAAGAATGTTGAGTTAAATTTATCAGGGAAAGCTATTGGAATTTCATATCAGGTTTATGAAGGCATGGGATCTGTCGCTACAAAAAACTTATCTATGTCTGTTCAAAATTTAGATGAACCTGATAAAAGAAGCTTAGCTAAATTAGGTTTGAGATTAGGGATTGAAACTATATATTTACCTAATCTATTGAAACCTGTTGCAATTAATCTTCGAGGATTATTGTGGTCTATTTATAATAGTAATTTTCCTGAAACAGGAGTGCCTCCGGAAGGGCGTGTAGGTATTGTTATGGATGTTGATGTTCCTCATGAATATTATAGGGCAATTGGTTTTGTTCCATTAGGAAAGTTAGCATTGAGAGCTGATATTGCTGAAAGAATTTCAGCTTTAATAAGAACTGAAGCGAGGCTTGGTAGATTTAAAATTAATGAGGCGATGTTATCTATTGCAGGATCCACAAAAACTCAAATGGAAGATGTTTTATATGATTTAGGTTATATTAAAGTTGATGAAGAGCCTTCAACTTTGGTTGATCAGATTCCAATTGCAATTTTTGAACGTAAAAAAAAGATAATTAAAATAAAAAATGAACATCAAAAAATAAATCAAAATAAAAAAATAAAAGTCTTTAATAAAGAAATTAAAAATAATTTTAAAGAAAAAAAGAAGGAAGTTCTTCCTGATCCTTTGTCTCCATTTGCAGTTCTGAAGTCTTTGAAAGTAAAATAATAATAATGGCAGAAGACTTATTAGAAAATAAAAACGTCAGGCTTGATTTGTTTTTATTCTATATTAGACTTTTTAAAACTAGAAGCTTATCAACAAAATATATTCGATCTAAGACAATAGAAATATCAGGTAAAGCAACTAAAAAACCACATAAATTGATTATGATAGGAGACGTTTTAACTATACCTAAAAATGATGAAATAAAAATTTTAAAGGTTATTGATATTCCAAGTAAAAGGGGATCTTTTCTAGATTCCTTGCTTTTTTATGAAGATTTAACTCTTCCAACAATACAAAAAGTAACAAATATAAATAATAACAAAATTAAATTTTTAGATAGAGTAGGGCGTCCAACAAAACAAGAAAGACGTAAAATAGACAAGTTAATGGGTAGAGACTAAATCATAAAATTTAACTAATATATGCTTCTTGTCATAGAAGCATTTGTGGTTTAAATATTAAACTTAAATATTTTGGAAAAATAATGACATACATTGTTAATGATAATTGTATTAAGTGTAAGTATACTGATTGTGTTGAAGTTTGCCCTGTAGACTGCTTTTATGTAGGGGAGAATATGTTAGTAATCAATCCTGATGAATGTATTGATTGTGGAGTATGTGAGCCTGAATGTCCTGTAGATGCAATCCAAGCTGATACAGACCCTGGTGCTGAAAAATGGCTTGAGCTAAATAAAGAAATGGCAGATGTTTGGCCTAATATAACAATGAAATTGGATGCTCCACCAGATGCTGATGATTATAGAGAAGTTAAAGATAAATACGAAAAATTCTTTTCTAATGAACCAGGCAATCCTGAAAAATAAGCCTTAATTAAATTTTTATGTCTACCTAGTCTTTTACAACAATTTGTGTTATGCATAATATATTCACAAAATATTAGTTTGGAGTTTTTTTTAATTAAATATCAAATGATTTAAATAAACTTCAATTAACTCATTTTAACTCCAATCTCAATTTGCCATAAATGGTTATTAATTTCATAAATAAAAGGTAAAATATAGTGACTAAAAATCAAGATTTATCCAAAAAATTTGTACCTGGTGACTTTGTTGTCTATCCTAGCCATGGAGTAGGAAAAATCATAGGGACAGAAAAACGTAAAATTGAAGAAATGGAATTAGATTTATTAGTTGTTCGATTTGAACATGAAAGAATGACATTAAGAGTTCCTTTAGGAAAAGCGGCTGAGTCTGGTTTAAGAACTTTATCAAGTAGAGTTCAAATGGATGAGGCTATAGTTAAATTAAAAGGTAAGCCTAAAGTTAGAAAAACAATGTGGTCAAGAAGAGCTCAAGAATATGAAACAAAAATTAATTCTGGTAGCCTTGTCTTTATTGCTGAAGTAGTAAGAGATTTATATCGTAAGGATGATCAGGGAGAACAATCTTATTCTGAACGTCAGATGTATCAAGCTGCATTGGAACGGTTAGCTAGTGAATTTTCTGCTATAGAAAATACAGATAAGGATACGGCAGTTATAAAGTTAGAAAATATTATTGATAATACTTCGGAAGAAGCTGCCTAAAAAAGTAAACTTTAAAATAAATTATAATAAAAATGTTAAATTTTAAAAATAAATCTAATTTTTTTTTTGAATCATTAAATTCATATGATGATGATTATCTTGATGTAGGAGATGGTCATAAAATCTATTATGAACAATATGGTAATCCTCATGGTAAACCGGTTTTGTTTTTGCATGGTGGCCCAGGCTCAGGCTGTTCTTCATTTCATAAGAGGTTTTTTGACCCTAAAGTTTTTAGGGTAATTTTTCTTGATCAAAGAGGCTCTGGCAAAAGCATACCTTATGGTGAAATTGAAAATAATACTACTACTGCACTTATATCAGATATCGAAGACATTAGGCAGCATTTGAATATAGATAAATGGCTTATTTTTGGGGGATCATGGGGAAGTACTCTGGGTATTTTATATGGTATTAATTTTCCTAAAAGATGCTTAGGTTTTATTTTAAGAGGCATATTTTTAGGGACAATTGAAGAGATCAATTGGTTTTTATATGATATGAAAAAATTCTTTCCAGAAGCTCATAATAAATTTATTTCATATGTTCCTCAAAATTATCGAGATAACATCCTTAAATGGTTTTACGAACAACTTAATTTAAAAGATAAAACAATTAGTTTAAAAGCAGCATCTGTATGGGCTGAGTATGAAAATTCTTGTTCAACGCTTGGTTATGTGGAACGTCCAATATCTGGTGAAAATGCATTAGCAATTGCAAAAATAGAATCTCACTATTTTGTTAATAATTGTTTTATTAACAATAATTTTATTAAAGAAAACATAAAAAAAATTGTAAACATACCGGCTATAATTATTCAAGGAAGGCATGATGTGATTTGTCCGCCATTTAGTGCATTTGATATTGCTAAAATTTGGGGTATGGCCTCAATTGAAATTATAGATGATGCTGGTCATTCTGCTTTTGAAGAACAAGTAGCAAGGAAATTAATTAATGCACTTTTTATGTTTAAGTAATTGATTTAATTGATATGAAAAGCTAGTTTTCATAAACAATTTCAGATTATATTATGATAATTGATTTTTATATAGGTAGAGTTTTAATGAATATTGATAACGTTTTAGAAAAAATGACATTTGAAGATGCTATGAACGAGTTGGAAAGTATTGTTAATGCACTTGATAAAGGAGATATATCTCTTGATAAAGCAATTGCTGCATATGACAGAGGTTCTAAATTAAAAGATCATTGTGAAAAAAAACTTAATGAAGCAAAAATGAAAGTTGAAACAATTCAAATGTCAGAGAATCAGGAATTGATTTTAAATAAAGAAAATTCACTTAATCCTGAATAATATAAAATTCTAATTAATTGAGTGCTTGAATGAATGATATTTTAAATTTAGTAAATAAAAACTCTTATGAAATAGATAAATTTCTAAATAATAATCTTCCAAATGGTAATGGTTTGGATTCAAGGTTATTTGAGGCAATGAGGTATTCCTGTATAAATGGAGGAAAAAAAATCAGAGCTTTTTTAGTAATGGAAGCAAGTCGCTTTTTAAGTGTAATTAATAATAAACCAATAATTAAAGATCAATATTTTGAGTTAATTGCTGTAGCATCTGCAATTGAAGCGGTTCATTGTTACTCTCTAATTCATGATGATTTGCCAGCAATGGATAACTCTCCTTTGCGAAGAGGAAAAGCTGCAAATCATATTAAATTTGATGAATATACAGCGGTGCTTGCTGGAGATGCTCTCCAAAGTTGGGCTTTTCAGATTATAGCAGATCCGATTTACATTAAAGATGTTCAAAAAAGATCTTCTATTAGCTTATTAGTTGCCAAAACTATTGGTGCAATGGGCATGGCTGGTGGCCAACAAGCAGATATGGAATCAAGTAACAACGATAGTTTAAATTTAGAAGAAATAGAATGGATTCAAAATCATAAAACAGGAGCATTAATATCGTGTTGTGTTCATATTGCAGCGATTATGTCAGATGCAACTGAAGATCAAAAAAATGCTCTTATTAATTATGCTAATAATCTTGGTTTAGCTTTTCAGATAGCAGATGATTTACTGGATGTTAACGGAGATGAAAGTATTATTGGAAAACCTATTATGCAAGATAATGAAAATAAAATATCAAATTTTGTTACAATTTTAGGAATTAAAAGTGCCCAAAAAAAAGCTATTGAGGTATCTGAAAAAGCAATAAATTCTATTAAAAATTATGAAAATGGAATAGAAAATCTTGTATCTTTAGCTAAATATACTGTAAACAGAAACTACTAATTTAAAATTACTTTACTTGTTGCAGGTTTAACGTTGATTAATGGCTAATAAAGATAAAAAAAGAAGATCAACTTCAATGCTTGATCAGATTAATAGTCCTGATGATTTGAAATTTATTTCAATAGATGATCTTGAAACTTTATCTTCAGAATTACGTTCTGATATGATTGACATTGTTTCTAAAACAGGAGGTCATCTTGGAGCAGGATTAGGTGTTGTTGAGCTTGCTGTGGCAATACATTATGTTTTTGATACTCCCGATGATCGTTTAATATGGGATGTTGGTCACCAGGCCTATCCTCATAAAATTTTAACAGGTAGAAGAGATAAAATGCACTCCTTAAGAAAAGCTAAAGGCCTTTCAGGGTTTACTAAGAGGTCTGAGTCTAAATATGATCCATTTGGAGCAGGGCATTCTTCTACATCAATTTCGGCAGCCCTAGGGATGGCTGTAGCAAGAGATAAATTAGGTAAATCAAATAACGTTATAGCAGTAATTGGTGATGGTGCAATGAGTGCAGGAATGGCTTATGAAGCTATGAACAATGCTGGATCTATTAATACTAAATTACTTATAATTCTTAACGATAACGATATGTCTATAGCACCTGCTGTTGGTGCATTAAGTAATTACTTGTCAAATGTTGTTTCAAGTCGTCCTTTTAATAACGTTAGAGAAATTGCTAAACAAATGGTTAATTTATTTCCAAAGGAAATAGGAGAAACAGCTAAACGAGCGGAAAATTTAGCGCGTACCTTTTTAGGCTCTTCTGAAGGAACAATATTTAGCCAAATGGGTATGAATTACTTGGGTCCGATTGATGGTCATGATGTTAAATCTATGGTCAAAATATTAGAAAATTTAAAAAATGATCCTCATGATGGTCCAGTTTTATTACATGTTGTTACTGAGAAGGGGAAGGGACATCCTTTTTCAAAAAATTCCCATGAAAAGTATCATGCCGTTTCTGAATTTGATTTAATAACTGGAGATACGTTTAAATCAGTTTCTAATGCCCCTACATATACTAATATTTTTTCAGATACATTATGTAAAATAAGCGAAAAAGATAAAAAAATTATTGCTATTACAGCAGCGATGCCTTCTGGAACTGGATTAAGTAAATTTGCAGATAAATTTCAAGATAGATTTTTTGATGTTGGTATTGCTGAACAGCATGCAGTCACGTTTGCTGCTGGTATGGCAGCAGAGGGATTAAAGCCATATGTTGTTATTTATTCTACGTTTTTACAACGTGCTTATGATCAAGTTATACATGATGTAGTTATTCAAAAATTACCAGTAAAATTTATGATGGACCGAGCAGGATTTGTTGGAGCGGATGGAGCGACACATGCGGGTTCATTTGATTTAGCCTATCTTTGTTGTTTGCCTGGTGTTGTTGTTATGGCACCAAGCAATGAAGCTGAGTTAGCTGACATGATATTTACGTCTTCAACTTATAATGATGGGCCTATTTTTTGTAGATACCCTAGAGGTGAAGGAGAAGGTGTAGACATTCCTGAAACACCTAAAGTTATTGAGATTGGTAAAGGTAAAATAGTTAGAGAAGGAAAGGACGTCGCTATTTTAGCATTGGGTACTAGGGTAGGTGCCGCGTTATCAGCTTCAGATATTTTAAGTACGAAGGGTTATTCTATAACTGTTGCTGATGCTCGTTTTGCAAAGCCAATTGATACTAAATTACTAGAAGATTTATGGAAAAAAAATTCAGTATTAATTATAATAGAAGAAGGTTCTGTAGGAGGATTTAGCTCACATTGTTTACATTATTTATCTTCTAACGATATGTTAAACAATACAAATAAATCAATAAAGTGTTTAACTATGCCAGATAATTTTCAAGATCATGCTTCTCAAAGTGCTCAATTAAAAGAAGCAGGTTTGGATATGGATGGTTTAATTAAAACTATAGAAAAAATATATCCTCTTTCTAATTTAAATAGAAACAGTATTAATGAGTAAATTTTAAAATTATTATTCTAGGATTTTGATATCAAAAAAGAACGTATTGATAAAATTCTTGTTTCAATGGGATTAGCTAAAAGTAGAGAGCAGGCCAATTCTATGCTTATGGCAGGCATGGTTTTTTTAGATACAAAACGACTAGATAAACCAGGCCAACAAGTTCCTACAGAATCCAATATAGAAATTAAAGGTAAAAAGCATCCATGGGTGTCAAGAGGTGGCTTAAAGTTAGAAAAAGCTATTTTACAGTTTCGCTTAAATTGTAAATCAATTGTAGCACTTGATATTGGCGCAAGTACAGGTGGTTTTACAGACGTGTTATTAACTCATGGTGCAGAAAAGGTTTATGCTGTTGACGTTGGTCATGGTCAGTTAGATTGGAAGTTAAGGCAAGATAAGAGAGTGGTTGTAAAAGAAAAAATAAATGCTCGTTATTTATCTGACGAAGTTATTAAAGAGCCATTAGATGCGGTTGTTTGTGATGCTTCATTTATTTCACTAAAAAAAATTCTACCGGCAGGGCTTGGTTTTTTAAAAAGCAATGGTTGGCTAGCAGCTCTAATTAAACCACAGTTTGAAGTGGGTAAGGGATTGGTTGGTAAAGGTGGTGTAGTAAGAGACGAACAATTACATAAAAATGTTATAAATGACATTGAGTTGTGGATTAAAACAGAAGTAAACATGAATTTACTAGGTGTAACCGAAAGCCCTGTGCTTGGACCAAGTGGTAATAAAGAGTTTGTAATTGTTGCAACTAAAAAATAGAAATTATTTAATTACTCCAATTTGACTTTCATGTTCTAGTAATTGATCTAATAAAGTTATAGCCATCATAGCTTCCGCTACTGGAACTGCTCTTATTCCTACACATGGATCGTGTCGACCTTTTGTTTTAATCTTAATAGCATCTTTATCTGAATTGATAGAATTTTTTTCAGTTAAAATAGAACTTGTCGGTTTTACAACAAATCTTGCTATAATAGGTTGTCCTGATGAAATTCCTCCTAATATACCTCCAGAATGGTTAGAGCTAAAGTAATAATCACCTTTATTATCTGGGAAAATCTCATCATTTGCTTCTTCTCCAGATAAAGATGCTAGATCAAACCCAGATCCTATTTCTACTCCTTTGACAGCATTTATACTCATAAGCGCTTCAGCAATTTGACTATCTAATTTTTTATAAACAGGACTTCCTAGTCCTCTTGGAACATTTTCAGCTATGATCTCGATTATTGCACCAGCACTATTGCCACTTTTCCTTACTTCATCAAGCCATGTTTCCCATTCTTTTGCAGCAAAAGGATCGCCACAGAAAAAATGATTATTATTAACTTCATTCCAGTCAAAATTAGCTCTATTAATTTTATTGGGACCCATTTGAATTACGCTTGCCCTAATGATAATAGGTCGTTTTAATTTATGTTCTAATATTTTGAAAGCAACAGCACCGGCTGCTACTCTAACTGCAGTTTCTCTTGCACTTGATCTACCTCCTCCTCGGTAATCTCTTATTCCATATTTGGTTTGATAAGTAATATCCGCGTGTCCAGGTCGAAATTGGTTAGCAATCTCTGAATAATCTTTACTTCTTTGATCTTCATTTTTAATATGGAGTGCAATAGGATGTCCCGTGGTTTTACCATTAAATACACCGGATAGTATTTCCACAGTATCACTTTCTTTTCTTTGTGTAACAAATTTAGATTGGCCAGGTTTTCTTCTATCTAAATAATACTGTATATCTTTTTCATCTATTGAGATTAAAGGAGAAACTCCATCAATTATACATCCAATGGCTTTTCCATGACTTTCACCAAAACTAGTGAATTTAAAGATGTTTCCAAAAGAGTTGCTTGCCATTTAAATTCTTTCAAATAAATTAATTTTAGAAAATTAAATTTCTTTTTTTTCTGGAGACATATCTGGTGCATCAATAGCTTTCATTCCTACTATATGATAACCACAATCAACGTGATGCGTTTCTCCTGTTACTCCAGCAGATAAATTAGATAAAAGATAAACACCGCTTCCACCAACATCTTTTAATGTTACATTTCTTCTTAATGGAGAATTATATTGGTTCCATTTAAGTATGTATCTAAAGTCACCTATTCCACTGGCTGCAAGAGTTTTTATAGGGCCTGCAGATAAACTGTTAACTCTAATTTTCTCACTTCCTAAGTCTGCAGCTAAGTATCTTACAGAGGATTCTAGTGCAGCTTTAGCAACTCCCATAACATTATAGTGAGGCATTACTCTTTCTGCGCCATGGTATGTTAACGTTAACATAGATCCACCATTAGGCATCATATCTGCTACCCTTTTTGCTACTGCAGTAAATGAATATACTGAGATGTCCATCGTAGTATAAAAATTTTCTCTTGATGTATCTATATACTCACCTTTTAATTCTTCTTTATCTGAATAAGCTATAGCATGTACGACAAAATCAATAGTTTCCCATTTTTCTTTTAAGGCTTGAAAAGTTTGATCTATAGCTTCATCACTAGATACATCACATGGTAAAACAATATTTGATCCAATCGATTCAGCAAGTGGGCGAACACGTTTCTCAAGTGCTTCACCTTGATAGGTGAAAGCGATTTCAGCTCCTTGATCTGCGGCTGCCTTTGCTATTCCCCAAGCTATAGATCTATCATTAGCAACACCCATTACTATACCACGTTTGCCGCTCATGATACCATTATTGAGTTCTTTTTCTGCCATAATTAGTTTCCTAGTTCTAAATCTTTTTTAAAAATTAAAGTAGATTGCAATAATTTAAAATTATTAAAGTAATTTATAATTATTTACTTCTTTTTAACATATTTAATATTAAAATCGAAATCATTAATTAAGAGAATAACTTATTTTTTTTGTTAATGTAATGATGTCCCCAGGATTATAAGATTTATTGCTATTTATAGAAATAGTATCTCCATCTATTTCAACGTCTAGTTTATATCCACTGATTTGTTCTTTAGTTTCAGAATAAACAACTTTTTCTATCCGACAAACTTCTCTTTCTTCATAATCTCTATTTGAGGCATTTTTTTCACTTCTAACCACTTCAGATCCAATAATTGCACCTAATGCAGTTGATCCTGATTTTCCACCACCTGATCCAATTTGATTTCCTATGGCTCCTCCAATTAAAGCCCCTATAAAATTATCAGCACCAAATGTTTGTGCGTTTTGGTTAACAGGTATTCTTTTAATTACACATCTTTTCTCATTTCTTGGTATTTTTTGTGTTGTATATGTTTTTAGAACCTCTACTGAGGATACAGATCCAGTTGCTTGAAAAACCCTTGTTTCTGCTTGTCCATTAATTGAAATAATACTAAATACGAATAATAAAAAAAAATGTTTAATCATAAAACCCTCTATTAGTTACTTTAAATATATTTAATAAAACATATATGTATAAAATAAGGCAAAATTAGTACTATAAGTAATAAAAAATAATATTATTAAAAATAGTGGAGATTAAATTTGGAATTAGAAGCAATAATAGATCCTATTCCATTATTCAAAAAGTGGTTATCTGAAGCAGAGAAAACAGAACCTAGAGATCCTAATGCTATGCAACTAGCTACTGTTGCAAAAAATGGAATGCCTTCTGTACGTACTGTTTTACTTAAAGATATTATAAATGGAAACTTTGTTTTTTATACAAATTATGAAAGTAGAAAATCTAATGAGATATTGGATACTTCAAAAGGTGCAATTTGCTTTTATTGGAAAAGTCTTAATCGTCAAGTAAGATTAGTTGGAAGCATAAAAAAAGTATCTGACGAAATTTCAGATAACTATTATAAATCAAGATCCAGGGGTAGTAGAATTGGTGCTTGGTCATCAAAACAATCAAGAGAGTTGGATTCGAGAAACACTTTGATGGAAGAAGTTAAAGCTTTTGAAGCCAAGTATCCTAATGACATTCCAAGACCAAATTTTTGGGGTGGTTTTGCTTTAACTCCAATAGAATTTGAGTTCTGGGAAGATGGTGATTTTAGGTTGCATAATAGATTTATTTTAAAGCCGACTGAGAAAAAAAATCAATGGACTGCTAAACGTTATTATCCTTAAGTGGTTTTGTTTGTTTTCGTATTTCTAATAAACTCATAATTATAAAAATCAAATAGGAAATTATCAGTAGCCCTAAAAAAAAGCCGAAGCCTGCTTGATATGCTTTTATCGAGTACCCAGATTGTTTTCCTGGTTCAACTATTTGCATTATTAATCCAATTCCGTATTGAGCTACGAAAGCCATTGAAAAACATATTAAATTTACAGCAGTTGATGCTCGTGCAGCATAGCTTGTTGGAAAATGTTGGCTAAGGCCAGAATATGCTAGAGTTGCAGCTAATGATGTTATACTTAAAACAACCCATGGCCATATAGCCTTTGGTATTAATCCAAATGTAATTATAGTAAGAGGAATAATGAAAAGTAGTAACGCTCCTCCCATTACACCAACAGGTGATATATTAAATCTTCTTAGATAATCTGTAATTATTCCTAAAGATGTAGTCCCAATTGTCATCATTATTGTTGAGAAAAAAAGAATATTTGCAATTTCTTTCTGATCAAACTTTCCTATATCAGAAAGCCAAGGGCCTGCCCACAGCCCTAATATAGCTAGTCCTGTTCCGCCTGCAATTCCTGATAAAGGTCCTATTCTCCAAAATGCATAGCTAGTATAAATATGTTTTAAAACTTTTAAGATAGGCAACGGTTTTTCTTGATCAATAACTTCTTTCTTCTCAGGAACAATAAAAAAGATTAATAGCCCTACAAAAATTGTAATTATCCCAAGAGATAAGTAAACACCTCTCCAGTCTGTGATTTGCAAAGCCATTTCCAGAGGTCTTGATGCAACAATAGCTCCCATTCCTCCTGCCGACATAAATAATCCTATTAAAAGCGGAAGGCGTTCTTTAGGAAACCAAACAGCAAATGCTTTGAAGGCTGCCATTAAAGCTCCTGAAACACCAAGGCCTATTAGCCCTCTTGCTATTGTTAGTGACAAAACATCGTCACCAAAGCTAAATAAAATAGCGCCTGTAGCCGCAATTAAAAATAAAAAGCTTTGAACTATTCGAGCGCCATATTTATCAAGTAGAATGCCTAAAGGCAATTGGAATAGGCCAAATGTTAAAAAGTATGCAGATGTAATGAATCCTAATTGTTCTGCGTTTAAACTTAAATCATTACTAAGGTAAGGAGCTAAAACTGCATTTGTAGATCGATATAGATAAGATAAAAAATAACCACATGCGAATGGTAAAAAAATAAAAATGAATTTTTGTAAATTAGTTTCGGGAAGAGTTTTATTAATCCATTTCATAACTTTTATAACTCCCCAAATTATAATTATTTTATTGATTTATTTATTATAGAATAAGATCTTTGGTAATTAGCATATTCACAATTATCAAGATAGTTTAATAATTAGAAAGTTGACCTTTTGTAATAACAGTATTTATAATTAGATATAAGGAGCATTTTATGAAAATATCTAATGAGATTATAAACTTTTTACCTGAAATAAAAAATTGGAGGCATGAGTTGCATTCTCATCCAGAACTTGGATATGAGGAAGAGTGGACATCTAATTTTGTTGCAGAAAAACTAGAATCTTTTGGTATTGAAGTTCATAAAGGGTTAGGTAAAACTGGTGTTGTTGGAGTTTTAAAAGGTATTAATGCTAATCAAGGTGGCGGCGGAAATAAAGCTATTGGATTAAGAGCCGATATGGATGCTTTGCCTATGACCGAAGAAAATGAATTTTCTTATAAATCAAAATTTGAAGGTCGTATGCATGCATGTGGGCACGATGGACATACGGCTATGTTACTTGGCGCAGCTAAAGTATTATCTTTGAAAAGAGATTTTGATGGAACTGTATATTTTATATTTCAGCCTGCGGAAGAAGGTGGAGGTGGCGGCCTTGCCATGATTGAAGACGGAATGTTTGAACAATTTCCTATGGATAGTGTTTGGGGAATGCATAATTGGCCAGGAATGGAAGAAAGAACTGTTGCTGTTCATAAAGGTTCTGTAATGGCAGCAGCAGATCGGTTTGAAGTTACTGTAAATGGAAGTGGTGGGCATGCAGCTATGCCTCAAGCTACAAATGACCCTGTTTTAGCTACGACAGCTATTGTTCAAGCTTTACAGCAAATTGTTTCGCGCAAACAAAATCCACTTGATTCTGTTGTTGTTTCAGTAACTCAAATTAATGCGGGTTCTGGATTTAATATTATACCTCAGAAAGCAGATTTTATTGGAACTATTAGAACTATTAACCCAGACACTCGTATCAATGTACATAAGCAATTTACAGATATATGTGAAGCAACAGCTTTAGCCTATGGGTGTGTGGCAGACGTTTCTGTTATTAAAGGCTATCCTGTTACAATCAATCATGCTGATGAAAGTGAAAAAGCAATCGAGGTTGCATCAAGCTTATTTGGTGCAGAATCAGTTAAAACAAACTTATCACCCTCGATGGGAGCAGAAGATTTTGCTTATATGTTAGAAAAAAAACCTGGATCTTATATATGGCTTGGTGCAGGTGAAGGTAAGTCAGGTTGTATGCTTCATAATACTAAATATGATTTCAATGATAATGTTTTGCCTTTGGGTATTTCTTATTGGGAGCAATTAGTAAAATCAGAATTACCATTAAGGTAAAATTAATAGACTTTGTTCAATTTTATTAATATATGTTTAAGTATGAAAAATATTTTACTTTTTATTATTGTGGCATCAAGTGTTCTTATAATTGTAACATTTTTTGCAATTGATTTATGGCTTCAAATGTCAGATGTAGAAATTAGTAATAATGGTATAACAGCTATTTTTGTAGGTGCTTTTTTTACTATCTTATTAGGCTCAGGCTTAATGGCCTTGACTTTTTTTTCTTCCCGATATGGATTTGATGATCAGGTGGATCATGATTTAGAACGTTTATCTAAAAAACATACTAATTCTTGATGTTTATATAATTACAATTTTTTATATTGTAAATAAGCACTTTTTTAAGAATCTATAAAGCTTTTGTTTAAGTTTATTGTTGTTTTTTTTCGAAATTGCTTTAACAGGTAAATCGTGAAAGTAACTTTTTTAAGTTATATTTTTTGGTTTAATGGCCAATAAACTAGGAGTTTGGTTATACAAAAAATATTCCAAGAGCTATCTCAAAAAATATCAGAAACTGAATTACAATTTTCTAATTTAAAATTTTCATCATTATT
>Ga0209192_10001676_pt1 | contig 17113 bp, 20 predicted proteins | sample ArcticOcean_MG_C_11_FD_187433 | JGI IMG/M metagenome (GOLD analysis project Ga0209192, IMG submission 187433) | Marine microbial communities from western Arctic Ocean - ArcticOcean_MG_CB2_154 (SPAdes) (version 2) | ecosystem: Environmental > Aquatic > Marine > Oceanic | place: Arctic Ocean... | reverse complement strand
ACTCAACAACAGGACCAGTAACAACAGACTCAACAACAGGACCAGTAACAACAGAAGCAGCAACAGGAGCAGCAACAGAAGTAGACTCAGCCGCAACAACAGAAGTAGACTCAGCCGCAACAACAGAAGTAGACTTAACAGCAACAGAAGCAACAACAGGACCAGTAGCACCAGCGCCATTGTCTGGAAGCGACACCGGACCTTTGGGTTTTAATATAATAAACCATTTAAATGAAATAAAAAAAAAGAAATCGATTATAATTCCATATAAAAATAAGATAGTTCTAGAAAAATATTTTACACCACCAAGAGAACAATATGATTTGTATAAATTGTATATATCATTTTATATAATAAATTATCAATATATATGATTTTGATAATAATATTATGTATAGTATTATTTTTGAAATATTATTTCAAGGAAACATTTATATGTGCGTGGGATTGGAAAATACGTAGAGCCGAAGACGAACGCAATCAAGCAAAAGCAGAATTTGAAGCACTTGAAAGAAACATGAGTAGTCAGTTACAAAATGTAAAACAAAAACAAGATGAAGTCAATAATAGTAATATTTCATTAGAAAATAATCTAGTGATTACTTCTAATAAATACGAAAAAATATTAGCCGAAAATACAAAATTAACTGAACAATATAATAAAGCTATGATAGACCATAATAATTGTAAAAGTTTTAATTCATTAAAACTAAATGCAATAAAAAAGATATATAGTTAATATATGAAAATATTAATAATAATTCTTTGTATAGCTTTACTGTATCGTAATAAAAAAGAAGGATTTTGGAATAAACTAAAAAAAAAACTAAAGAAATTAAAGAAACAAATTGAACAATGCGCAAAACGATTAGGTGATTTTAATAATATAGCTAGAGAACGTTCACAATGGAGACAAAAATTAAAGAACTTAAAAAATCAACAAAAATATAGAGACCCTAATTTTAATATGGATTTCTATGATTATTATAGAAATGATTTAACGGTATTAAATAATAATATAAATGAAAATACCAATTTAAATAATGATTTAAATGGACTATTAAAAAGAAGCAAAATTTTACAAATAAATAACAAACGTATAATAGATTTATTAAAAACCGAAAATACAAATTTGAAGGAATGTAAGATAAATAAAGAATTAACTGATAATGATTATAGTGTGTTATCATAAATACCATTTATTTGGTTTTTAACAACTATAAAATATGTATTAAAATATATATCAGAAATACTTTTTGCTCCAATATAGGTACATGTGCTACGAATACCTCCCAAATATTCATTTACAGTATCTTCAAGTTTACCTTTATATGGAATTTCTACAATTTTTCCTTCACTTGCTCTATAGTTGTCTTTTTTACCATAATGTATTTCCATAGCATATGACGAACTCATACCATAAAACTGTTTATACGATTTACCATTTTTTTCAATAGTAATTCCAGGGTTTTCGTCGTGTCCGGCAAATGCCCCCCCCATCATAACAAAATCTGCTCCAGCGCCAAATGCTTTAGAAACATCACCAGGACATGTAATTCCGCCATCCCCAATAATATATTTAGGTTTAAATCCATATTCACGAAGTGAATCTGAATATTTATGTAATTCTTCAGCACAATCCATAATACACGATAATTGTGGAATACCTACACCAGTCATTTTACGAGTAGTACAAACGCTGCCAGGACCAATACCAACTTTAATAATATTTAAATAAGGTGATAGTAACTTGACACCTAACGCATTAGCAACATTTCCACCAATAATAATATGATATGGATATTTGTCTCTAACCTTACGACAAAATTCAACCATATTTGGAATATAACCATTGGCTACATCAATACAAATCCATTTAATAGGGAATGTGTCTAAAATAGAAGTTAGATTATCATAATCTTTATCATGGATACCAGTGGATACAATTAAATATTCTGGATCAAATTTATTTTTTTTATAATCATCCACATTATAGAATTTATGCATCGCCGTTAATATTTTAAATTTATTTAAAACATTATGTACTTCAAATGTTCCAGTAGTATACATATTTGCGGCAATAATAGGTATGCCGGTCCATGTTGTATGTTCATTAAATACAAAAGTTCGTTCTAAGCAAACTTCTTTACGACTATTTAAGGTTGTATTTCTAGGCTCAAATAAAACATCATTGAAATCATATTGTGGTTTAGTATTAATACGGGACATATGTTAAATATATTGTAAATTTTAAATCAAAATTATATATATAATGAGCGAAAAACTAGTAGAATATTCATTTTATTTAACGTATGCGTTTTTAGTGACTACTGGAACTATAACCTTCATCGAAGCTATACGAACCAAAAATGATTCAATGAGACATATATTAAATTTAGAAACATGTATATCTATTGTGGCTGCTTTTTTTTATGGAAAGTTTGTTACCGAATTTGATAAACCAGTAATAGATTATAAAGAAATTAATTTAAACCGTTACGTAGATTGGGCGATTACTACTCCTATCATGTTGCTAGTATTAATATTAGCATTTAAATATAACAGCACAAATAATGCTCAAGTAAAATTCACAGATTATTTGATTATTTTAGTATTGAACTATGGAATGTTAGGAAGTGGTTATATGGGTGATTTAGGAAAAATAGATCGCCTATCGGCAACGATAATTGGATTTTTATTTTTTGGCGGACTATATTTCTTCTTATATAACAATTATTTGAGACAAAATAAATCGAACCAGTTACTATATGGTATTTTCTTTGTATTATGGTCATTATATGGAGTATTTTATCAAATGGAACAAAAAGCTCGTAATATAGGATATAATATATTAGACTTATTTTCAAAATGTTTTGTAGGTATATACTTTTGGGCGTATTTTACAAAAATATTCAATTAATATATGAGGTTCATTTGTATTGAATATAATATAATTTACAACACAAATTACAAAATAATATCCAATGAAATCCCGGATATAAGTTATTATAATTTAGGCATTTATTTAAATAAAATATAATAATATATATATGGCAAACGACACATTAAACGACACAGAAAACAAAACAGAAAACAACACAGTAGTTGGAGGACGTTTAAAAAGACGTAAGTCGCGTAAGTCGCTTAAACCACGTAAGTTGCGTAAGTCGCTTAAACCACGTAAGTTGCGTAAACCACGTAAGTCGTACCGAAGACGTTAAATATATATATAAAACCATTTAAAAAGAACCACTATATTATAGTATGTTCTTGTAGCTCAGTGGTTAGAGCGATGGTCTTATGAGCCATAGGTCGTGGGTTCAACCCCCACCTGGAACATCACTAGCAATAGCTCAGATGGTAGAGCGGCGGACTGTAGATGAATGTATTCCGTTGGTCGGGTGTTCGATTCACCCTTGCTAGACATGTTCTTGTAGCTCAGTGGTTAGAGCGATGGTCTTATGAGCCATAGGTCGTGGGTTCAACCCCCACCTAGAACATTTAATTTATATAAATTAAAAAACTTATATAAATTTAACCATACTAGGTTAATATGTTATGCTACTTATTGTTCGCCTATGACTTATAATTAGATCTTCTTAAAGAATTAAAATGATTGTATTTTCCTAAATTTGAGCTAAGCATATTTTTATAACTATTATTTATTATTTTTCGGCGAGTGCGTCTAGGAGTTGGTGGGAAAGACCTTAAATATTTTTTTTTGTGTTGAAGAAGTCCGGGTAAAGGTTTTAACATTCTATTTAAAATTCTTTTGGTCTTTTGTGTTGTTTGTGAAAGACGTCTGTAAGTAGGAGCATTCAAATATGACGCTAAAGTTCCTATAGTACTATAATTCACTGGAAATGAACGAGCCCGCGGACTTTTGGATTTTGCGCTATAATATGAGCGAGAGCTCGGACTTTTGGATTTTGCGCTATAATATGAACGAGAGCTCGGACTTTTGGATTTTGCGCTATATAAAGTAGAATTCATATATTATAAATATATAAAATTGAAAAAAATAGAAAATATGGATAACCGTAAATGTCTATCTTAAGGTTCAAATGCCAACAAAATGAATTGTCTGAATCTTTGAAATACTTTGCCGACTTACATAAATACGATGATAAGCAAACTTTAAAAATATATTTTACGGAATGGCTTGAAAACAATAAGTCATTTATAGATAATGAACGCGACTATTTGAATACGCACCAATATGAAACCAATATTGAAGCCAAATTATATAAAAGTATTAAATATTATTATATAAAAAAGTATTTGAAAAATGAAGAAATAAAAGAAAAAAAAGAACGTTCTTATGTAGTCATTCCAAAAGAACTAATGGAACAAATACAACATGATATTGAAATGGCTTTCAATGAAAATCCGCGATTCAAACCGTCTCAAAGGTTTCTTGAATTTAAACAAAATAAACAGTTTGCCGAAGATAAACTAAAAAAGGCATATAAAAATCAATATTATCAAATAAAAACAAAAAAATAATTTATATATATATGCCTAAAAGTAAATTATTAGCCCAAGGGTCTTATGGGTGTGTATATTATCCAGGTTATTCATGTACCAATAAAACCAAATATACAAAATATGTATCTAAATTATCTCGTGACGATAAACCTACCCAAGTAGAATATAATATGGGCCAAGTGGTAATGAAAATACCAAATTATAATAAACGGTTTATAGTGATTGAAACAAAATGTAAAATAAAAAAAATAGACGATATAAAAGAAGGTTGTGAATTTATTCAAAAACGAGATTATCCATCTTATGTATTACTTTATTCACGATATTTAAAATCGGAAGAATTAGCTACTGTATTATCGGAAAAAATGATAAGTTATTATAAACTAATACAAATCACGCATACAGTATATAATCGTATAAGTGAATTATATTCGGTTGGAATCATCCATATGGATTTACATTTTGGTAATGTTTTAGTATCTAAAAAAAATGGGCGTATATTTGTGATTGATTTTGGTTTAGCATTGGACAAAAATCGGTTTTTTAAAGACAACCGATTAGATATAAGTTACATAAATGAAAAATGGTTTAATTATAAAACCGACTGGCCTTCATGGCCTCTTGAATATATTTTTATTTCTTTAATAGTAAAAGAGAATCAAGAATTAACTAAAATAACTATATTGGATACCATTACAAATTATTACAAAGGAAAAAAGAACGTTTTAGAAGAATATTTAGATAAAAATTATATTCAGATTGCTTATGAGTATTATAAATCATTTGAAAAAAATAGTAGAGACAAAAATATAAGGATACTTCTTGAGTATAATAATACATGGGATTATTATAAATTAGCTTATCATATTTTATCTTATATGCGGCGTAAATCTATTGATTTTGCCGAATTTAAATGGTTGTTGTTATTGATGATGCATCCTATTCCCGAATATAGACCCACCCAAAAAGAATTGAAAGAACATTTTCGCAATTACTTAGATATATTTAAAGAATATGAGTCTAAAAAAATACATAAAGACGAAAATAGTGTTCAACTGAAAGCTGAATTAATTAAATCAATTAAAGATTTTAATTAAAGATGTTTGATTAAATCAATTAAAGATTATATATATACTTATATAATGGTAAAAAATCAAAATGGTGGAAATAAAGGAAAAAAGGTAGCTCGTAAAGACAATGCGCCAGTTAATAAAAAGGTAAGATTAATGTCAGAAGATTGTGAGATATATGCGGTTGTTACTAAAATGTTGGGGAATAGCCAATGTCATGTATATTGTTTGGATGGAATAATTAGATTATGTATAATTCGTAAAAAATTTACGGGAAAACATAAGCATCAACATTTATTAAAACCAGGCTCATGGGTTTTAATTGGATTGCGAGATTGGGAGACAAAAAATAAGGATAAAATAGATAAATGTGATTTATTAGAATGTTACAATGAAGCTGATAAACATATAATTTGTCAACAATCTAATGTCAATGTAGAAATATTGACGTTAGAAGAAAAAAAAATAGAAGGAAATGAAATAGAAGAAAATAATGATATTGTATTTACAGATGAAATAGATATTGAAGATATTTAACATTTACGAATGGTTTTATTTTTTTTTTGATCTGTTTGTCTCTTTGTTTTTATGGATTTTTCATTTTGAAGTATAATAAATAAAGAAGTATAATCTTGAAATATTTCTATACTTTTTTCGTATGGAACGTCATCTACTTTGGATAAAGATGTAAACCATTTGGATAATGTATTATTATCTACAAAATCACTTAAATCGGTTTCATTAAAATGATATTTATAAATTCCAGTAATATTAAATTTGCGACCGTCTTCTTTCTTGTTTTTTAATATATTGCTTAATAATTCATTTTTAGTTAGTAGTGAATCATTTATCGTTAAATCTATTCTTTTAAACGTTTCTAATTTTTGGTTGATAACATAAAAAAAAAATAGATGTAAATCTTTAACTATACTTTTATCAAATAATTGTGAAGTTTGTAGCTTCTGAATCGTTTGTTTTATATTATCTTGATGTTCGTTTACATCTGTATCAAAGTTCATTATAACTATTACAGATTATATTTATTTAATTATTACGAGGTAAACCATTTATAATCATATTCCAGAATATCTTCTTCTTCGCTTTCTTCTTCTTCACTTTCTTCGGGTTCTTCTTCTTCGTCGCTAGGTGGGTCTACCGAATAATCGCTCAAATAACCGTCACGCTCAAATCGCATTTCGGTATGCTTATCCCATTGGTTTACTAATTGGTCAAGATTGTTTTGAGTTTTGTAATACTCCGCCCATTCTTCTTCTTGTTGACGTTCTTCTGTCGTCAACGAATCAATGACACCGGTATGGGTAAGCTTAATCCACCCTTTCTTAATACGTTTTTCACGCTTTTTACGTTTAACTTCTACCTTTTTAAATAAGTTTTTGAAGTCCATTTTAGATGCTTGGATTGGCTTAGGTTGAGCTAATTGTGGGAACTCAATCTTAGCCGGAACCTTGGACGCATAAGTTGCTTTCATGTTGCGCTTCTGAGGAGGTACGTAAGCCATTTTAGTGTTGTATTTAGTGCTCATTATGAGTTATTTATATTATATTTTTTCATTTCAATTTTTATATTTCATTTTTTATATTTCATTAATATAATGTCTATAACAACCTTAAAACGTAAAACGGCCGCTAAATATGGAAGACATTCTACAGTAAATGGGTTCTCTCTTAATAATTCTAGACGCGTAAACGCTCATACAAATCAAGAACAAACGCAAACGCCATTTATTGGAGTTGACCCAAAAGGTAATGGTGGATGTTGTGGTCAATATAAAGAAACTATCAATCAATCTCAATATAATAATACATACGACCCATTTAATCAACCAAAACCCACAACACTAAGTAATCACGCATTACTTTCAAAAAAACTTAGACCATTATATAGCGGTTATCCAAATAATGTAGTTCAACCTACAAAAGAAAATGATTATGAAACTTTTATTAAAAGTAAAGTGGCTGATTTAAGTCACAATACCCAATATTCTGGAACATGTTATGTTGGAAATAATCAATCTAGTACATATCAAAAGACAATCGGACCTATGGACTATGATACTTATATTGCTACAAGACTGAAAAAGAATAAGTGCCTCGCTCCGCCTAAGCTTACATATCCTCCGCATATTCAAAGAAATAACGTTATGGGTTGCTATAATAATTTATCTTATGAGGAATATATTCAACAACAACAATGTTCTTAATCGTTATTATTTTTATCTAAAAATATTTTACCATACGATTTATGATGTGTTATATAATCATTTGGATTCATTATATAATAAATATTATCAAGATAAAATATTATACGCTTTACATTATAATATTTTATCATAGTCAAACAATCTATACAAGGCGCTGAATTATATGATTTATTTTCATTTACACGCGATATATATAAAGTCGTTTTCTTGAATATTTTATTTATTTTATGTTCTTTACATTTCTTTAATAAATGCTGATGTAATTTGATTAATACAGATATTTCAGCATGACAAGTACATGTTTTAATTGAATATTTATCTTGATTGTATCTACTACGATTTGTATTATATCCACGTGCTAATATTTTTCCACCACAAGTAGCAATACAACCATGTTGATATAATAAATCAGATTTACACGCTTCATCCAAACATAATGAGTAGATACGTTGATTTTTTAGCGACAGCATATCATATTTATAATTTTATGTTTAATTCATTTTATATACTATATATATGAAATGCTTTAGTCGTAAAATTTATAAAAAATATAAATCACATAATTTAACTAAAAAACATTTTTATGATTTCAAACATAATATTACGAAATATTTGTCTCCAAAACAGATTATGAGCTTGAAATGTAATCATAATGATATTCTTAAATATAAAAATAAAAAAAATATTAATTATAATTCATATTCAAAACAAATAACCCAAATACATTCTTATAAACCGAGACAAATGAAGTCTATTTTGTCTAATATTATGAAACACATTCATCCCACGAAGGAAACCTTATTTATAAACCAAAATGAAGAATTTTATTCTATTACAACTAATTATCCAATTTATTATTATAAAAAAAACAAGATAGTGTATAAGGTTTTAGATATTAATATTTTAAGTAAAGGATTTAGTTATTTTCATATAGGACATATTGAAATGAACCCATCTTGTGAATATATTATATTTAATGTAGATTTTATAGGGAATCGGGTATATCATTTATTTTTGAAACATATTTTTTGTGATGAAATTACGGAATTAAATACATTTGATCCAAAAAAAAGAATGATGAGTGTTCACGAAACCTTAAATCAAACACCAAACAATAGTGATTTTTTTATATGGTTAGATGATAAACGTATTTCATATACAATTAATAATTCTTATTATAATACAAATAAAACTTATATATATAATATTCATAGTCATAATAATAAGTTACTCTATAAAAGTAATGACACGTTTGTAGAAGTAAAAAGTACAAATAATTACAATATACTATATGATTCTGATTATAATAGCGATGAAATATATTTAATCGAAGACAATACTACAACAATATTAATAAAAAGACAAAAAGACGTTTGCTATCCATTTATAGAACATTATGATGGTATATGGTATATACATGAGTCAAATAAAGGGAATGATATAATTAAAAGCACTCAAAATTTTAGAACATTTAATATATTATACAAAAATAATAATCCGTGTGAAAAAATTACTCAGATTGAAAATCATTTCAATAAACTTTATTTTATAATATCTAATAATTCTATATATAGATTAGATGATAAATTAGAAAAAATATTAGATATAGATTCTATTTACTTTATTAGATTTGGTAATATATTTTGTAATAAATTAGAATTTATTAGACATTCCTATTTGTCTCCAAAGTATATACAGTATTATAATACAGAGACAAATTATTTATCAAAATATAAAAAAATAAATCAACCCTATATTGAAAAAAATGTTTATATACACTCTATGCTTTATTTTACACTTATGTATAAAAAAGGTCACTCTTTAAAAAAATCTAAATTTATTCTTTATGGGTATGGGTCTTATGGTGATGATTTTGATAGAGGATATTTACCATTTATATTTGAATTATTAGATAGAGGATTTATAGTTGCCTTTGCACATATTCGTGGAGGCGGTGAATTTGGATTTAAAGGATATAATGAAGGTAGATTATTAAATAAAAAAAATACATTTCTTGATTTTATAGAAATCATTAAGTATTTATATAAACATAATTATACAACCAAAGAATTATTAACTATATGGGGGCGAAGTGCTGGTGGATTATTGATATCATGTGTTTTAAACATAGAACCAGATATTTGTCATTTAGCCTTATTAGGTGTACCGTTTATTACCCCTATACTTACTATGAAAGATAAACATAATCCATTAGGATTTGAATCTCATAGCGAATTTGGAAATCCTTTTATACCAGAGCATTTAAAATATCTAGAATCATATGACCCTTTATCTCATATAAATGTAAATGGAAACTATCCAAATATATTTATATATACAAACTTAAATGATACACTTGTTCCTTATAAAGAACCACTTATGTATTATGAAGCTTTAAAAAAAGTGAATGTATTCAAAGAAAATAAAAAAGAATTAAATCTTTTTATTGATCCGTTATATGGTCATATACAAGGTAGTTCTAGTATGAAAAAACAAGAGTATTTTGCTCGAATTATAGATGTCATTTATAAATCTTATAAAATTGAAATGAAATAAATTATAATTATAATGTAATGCTTAATATGTATTTAGGACCAATGTATGCTGGAAAAACTAGTAAATTAATAGAAATGTTTAACTTGAATAAAGACCCGCATAAAGTAATCATTGATTTTACGGAAGAAGGTTGTTATGAAGGTATCCTAGAAAATCATAACAAGGTTCAACAGCCAGCTGTAAAAACCAATAAACTAATGGACGTTCATTCTATCTATAAATGTACCGGTAATTTGGCATTGGCACATGATATGATTAGTGTTTATGATAATGATTTTTCAAAACACAAAGAATTATCTATAATAAAAGATTCAATTGAAAATGCGAATAGTATTTATATTAACGAGGCTCAATTCTTTCTAGATTTATATGAGTTTGTATTAGAACAACTGAATTTAAAAAAACATATTTATATCTATGGTTTAGATGGGGATTTTGAACAAAAAAAAATGGGGTCTATTTTAGACCTAATACCTTATTGCGATTCAGTTTGTAAATTAAAATCTATATGTAATCAGTGTAAATCTAATGCTATATTTTCAAAACGTATTACGGAATCAAAGGAACAATATTTACCAGACGAAAATGCATATATTCCACTTTGCCGAAATTGTTTTTATATATTATGAGTGAAGAATCTTTTTGGGAAGCTAATAGCGAAAGTGATGATGAATCTGGTAAAATAACGCTCGACGAATTGAAAAAACAACTACGTGAATATTACGAACCTAGTATAATTCATACTTATTCATCCGCATTAGATATTTTGGCTAGTTTCATCAAGTCGCAAGCATTTATCTACAATGAAGCTAGTAATTATTGTCGGTTTAGATTAAATATGTTGATGTTTCCATGTATTTTTTTATCATCTCTTTGTAGTGTGTTTTCTAATGTAGCGTATAATTTACATGACGGTATATTATATGTTTCTTGTGTAAATGCCTTTATTTCTTTTTTATTAGCAGTCGTTAATTTTTTAAAATTAGATGCAAACGCCGAAGCACATCAAATATCATCTAACCATTATTCTAAATTACGCACTATTTTAGAATTTTCATCTGGCGAAGTCTTATTATTTTCTAATCCATTATTACAATTAGATGGAGTCGATAAAGAAATGGAAAATTGGAGACATATTCATGAATTACAAAAAACAAATGAAATGAAAACAAATGAAATGAATACAAATTTATATGATAATTACTTTAAACATAAACCTAAATTAAATACTTTATACGAAGAAAGTGAACAAATTAAATTAAATACTTTATACGAAGAACGCGAACAAATTAAAATAAATATGATTTTGAATCTTCAATCCAAAATTTCTGATATAAAAAAAAGAGTTATTGAAATTCGTGAAAGTAATCGGTTCAGTGTTCCAAAATATATTATGAATCGTTACCCTGTTATTTTTAATATTAATATTTTCTCGTTTATTAAAACTGTAAACGATTATAAAAATGCTTGTATAAGTACTTTGAAAAATATTAAAAATGAAATACGGTATATTAGTCATAATGAAAATATGAATGAAATACAAAAAGAAAGAATTAAAATATTGTACATAGAAAAATTAGATATTATGAAAGAGTTATTCGCTTTAAGTAGTACATATAATCTAATTGATATTATGTTTCAACAAGAAATAAAAAATAATATTTTATTTAAACAATACTTTTATTTATTTTACTTACAAAAATTCATTAATTTATTTAACTGTACGAATGATACTAGATTTTTACCCAAAGAATATAAACATCCGTATGATTGTGGTTATTATGATAAAAAATTAAATAAATATTTGTTACGCAAAATTCTCAATACATGATATTTCGGTTTTTAGTTCTGACGCTAAATCAAACCATTTTTCTAGGTCTTCTTCTTGTTCCTTTGTTATATATGATTCAACTGAATAATATCGGTCTAATACAAACCATAATAATAAAATTATTATTATTATTTTCATTATATAATGGAACGATATAATTATCTTACTCTTTATATTTTTTTAACAATTATAATTATTGGTATATCAATTATAAAAAAAAGGACCAACAATGATTCACAAAAAATAATTCGTTTAACTAATTTCTTTTGGGTTATTCCTGCCAAGATATTTGCGATTATATATGGATTTTATGTATTTTTTGATTTTATATCCAAAATATTTTTTATGATATTTGAAAAAAACAATGATAGGTTTCCGCCGATTCTTTTATTTTTTTTAAATTATGGTCTATTTATGGCATTATTTGTATACGCGTTATTCGGCCAAGAATTAATTACTTTATTTATAATATTTTTTATAATTTCTTCTCTTATTTCCTATGCATTAAGTAAATCATTAGGATATTCATTATTTCCATATAAAATAAAAAAAAATGATTTTTGGAAATGGTGTTTTATCATTTTATATACTATTATTATGATTTTATTAATTATACCAATTGCTTATATTATAGCATTTATTTACAGATATGATTTAGTAGAAGACATACCGTCTACACCCGAAATACCAGGCTTACCTGGCTTACCACCTGGCTTACCTTCTGTTTAAAAAGAAAACATAGAATCGTTTATTTTTCCGTCTTTAAATTCAATCTTACGAAAGTTTGAATCAATTTGGTCGTGACTTATTATAATTAATGTTTTACCTATCGATAATTTATTTATAGTTTTTATTAATAATTCTTTATTATCTTGGTCTAAGGAAGCAGTTGGTTCGTCCATAACAATAATTTTACTTTTACGATAAAATGAACGCAATAACCATACTATTTGCTTTTGACCACCTGATAAATTATTTCCGTCTAAACCTACCTTTTTATTCATTTTTTCTTTAAATACATCTTTCATATTCAATTCATCCAATATAGTTAATATATTATCTTCATCTGGTGGATTTTCTAAGCCATACGTTATGTTTTCGTATAAGGTACGATTAAATAATTTAGGCTTTTGTGGTATATAAAATACATTTTTTCGCAATTGGTGATTGGATATTTCGTTTATACTTACTCCATTTATGCTTATATTTCCCATAGTTAATGGCTGGAAACCTAATAATAATTTTACTGCTGTGGATTTACCGCTTCCAATATGTCCTACAAAAGCTACTTTTTCGCCTTTTTCTATTTTAAATGATACATTATTCAATACAAACGTATCTTTATATTTATGATATACATTACTATAAATTATGTCTCCATTTGCGAACCCCTTTGTATCTATTTTACTGGTTTGGTTTAGCCGATTTATTTCTATAAAAAAATTCTCCACATCGCCTATTTCGCTATATAATTTGGATAATTTTTTTATTATATGGGGAGCATTCTCGTAAAATCTTAATACCGAAAACGTTAATGTAAATGTAGATACCAACTTCTCAACATTGATTTGTTTTTTCAAATACGAATTATATATCAAATAATTTAATATTATAAATATAAATACACATACCACATTCCATATTGTCTCCGAAGCAAAATATATATCCAATGAAGCAGTTTCACTATCTTTATATATCTTATATTCTTCTTCTATGAATTTATTTTTTTCTTTTTCCTCATTGTTTGTACTATATATACTTACCAAATTTAACATAGAATCATTCATGTATTCAAATAATTTAGAACGTTGGTCGTATAAGGCTATATCCACTTTATACTTTATTTTAAATACATTATAAATATACAAAACATTCACAATTATAGCAAAAATAAAAAAAGTAAATACTTCACTCGATACATACCAATAATGATATAATGTAGATATGAATACAAACAACTGCGAAAATAACAACGTCCGTAGTGTTTCTAAATAACTGAAAAATATAGTTGATATATAGGTTATTTTTGATAATATTTCGCCACTATGTATATTATCAAAATCCATCTCATAATGATCTATAATATAATTATACATAGTGCTTGTAGCATATTCGCCAAAGTTTGGAGCTATTATTTTTGTACAATAAAATAACGTGCTTTCAATCGCCATGGCCGATACATAAAATATGACTAAGTATTTTACTAAATTAAAAAACTTATTAGATTTATCTTTGAATGAATTGATAACCAAACCATAATACTTTGGAATTATTACATGATGTATTGGGTATAATAAAAATGTAAATATTATCCACAAAACTACAACTATTTTATTCTTCATTACAAAATGAAGAATTAGATCATTCATCTTTAATGTCATTGTTATATATATGATTTATATTTTTGATTTAGATCATACATTAGTTCATACAGACGACGAAGGTATTCACATTAGGCCTTATGCCAAATGTATTTTGAATTACTTGTACAAACATAAATTTGAAGTGGGTATTTGGTCTACCGGATTAGATTCATATGTAAGAGAAGTTATAGATTTATTATTTAAAAATAAGCCATTATGTGTAGCCTTAGCACGTAGCGATAGAAATCGCCTTATTGACTTGAAAACAAATAAAACATATCGTTTCCCAATGAAAGATGGTATGATTGTTAAAAAAATACCTTTTTTATTGAAACATTTTAAACTAGATAAAAATACTATTTTAATTGATGACTTACAAGATAATATACGAGCAAATTCTGAAAATCATATTTACCCTATCCAAGAGTGGCGAAAAACAATGAAAAACGATAAAGAATTATTTGTTTTATTGAAACATATTAAAAAGAGTTATAGTCGTAAAAATAAATAATCTTATATAGTATGAATAGTATATTTTATAACACCGAACCAGTCATTTTCTATAATGAAAATGAATATGAAGAATCTAAATATAAATCTATTCCTAATATTACTTATTGTAATCATGATTTTGTAGAATCTACTTATTGTCCGTTGTATACACAAAACTATACGCCTACAATAGAATATAATACTAAACCTATAGAAACTTTAAATAGCACGATTTATAGTAATATATCTTTTAAGGAACCTGAAAAACTATTCTACATTGACGCACAAAGCGGACAAGATACATTCATACAAGGCGGTAATTTACAAGAAGATACCATGATTCAAAAAGAAGAAATTGTCGAAATAGAGCCCGAAATTACATTCAATAATATTGACCGTATAAAAGAATTTGCTTCTGTAGACAATTATAATGATTATATAGTAAAATATACAAAGGCTACCAGTAAAAATCAAATGTTGATAGATTACCTCAAATCATACGAAGAACGAATTACCGAATCTATTCAGAAACAATTAAATATTGCGGCAGCCATTTGTCTTTTTATTTCAAATTTAAAAAATAACACAGATAAATATGCTAAAATTATAAAGGACATTGCCGAAAATGCTTTATCTTTAACTATGGAAACTATATTGAATATTACAAAAAATGGTACATTCTATTTGGGCGATAAAACGTATAAATTGTTGGAGACGATTACGCCAAGTAAAGAAAGTATTGAAGATGCCGGAAGGTTTATTATAGATACAGGGTCAATGATTATAAAGTATTCGGCCTATATGTTAAAGGGAATTGCTTCAACCGTTAAAAAAATCAGCGAACTTACAACAAAATTAACTAGCGAAATTATTACTAGTATTATTTCAACCACTGCTGAAGGTATATACAAAATTGTCGAACTTGCTGGTAAAACGGCCGAAGCCGCTGGAGCTGTTGTCGGTAAAACGGTCGATTCAGTTGGAACTCTTGCTGGTAAAACGATGGATTTTTCTATTGAATCCATACAATTAGCTATTAAAATGATAACAGACGCAACAAATATAGTAAAGACAATCGTTCAACAGGCCTTCGTATTTGTGAATCTAATTGTAACAAAAACATTTGATGCTGCCGCATATATGTCAAAAACTATTTATACTGGGACCACAAATACTAGTAAACTTATTGGATCAATGGTGATATTCACTATTTCAAGTATATATCAAAAAATTTTTTCTAATAACGATGATAGTTTAAAAGATAAAAAACATAGCTTAAGTAAAATCGTTCAACAACAAAAAACTAAAATTGGAATTGGTTCCATATGGGCGGGTGCTCTTTGGTATGAAACCACAATTGCTACCTCAGCATCATTTGCGCCGGTATCTACCGCAACTATAGGTACATTTGCTATAGGTCCTATGGGGTGGGCCATATGTGCTGGATTGTTAGGTACTTACATTGGATATAGTTATTTACGCCCTATCATTGGGAAAAATCTGAATGAATATTTTAAAAAAAGATCGGATAATTTGAAGGTAATGGCTCAAAAGAAAAAAGACTTTGATAAGATGATAGAAGAAAAGCTAAATGCCCATATAAAAACTAACCCAACTAAATACAAAGATTGTAATCTTAACAATATAAAATCAAGTGAAATATCAAATGTTCTTTATAGCGTGATAAAAGAAAAAAATAAAGAATATAAAAATGTTACTTTGGAATTTATAGTTCAAGATATACATGATAAATCCGTAGTTTATATTGAAGAAGAAGAAGAACAAGATTTAGAAGCAGAAAAAAACAAACTTTTAGAAGAATATAAAAGAAAAAAAGAAAACTTGGATAAGTTGAAAGATACTAAAAAGGAGTTACTCAAAGAACAAATAAAAACTATAAATGATTATGATTCTAAATTAACTGATATTCAAATACAAATCGACAAAAAAGCCAAAAAAAATCCACTCGAAAATTTAAATAATAACTTGAAAAAATGTAATGAAGACATAAGAGCTGAATTACAAAGACAACAACTTGAACTTTCGACTGAATTGGAATTTATAAAAAAAGAGGATACTCCATTTATAAAAC
>Ga0209192_10001673_pt1 | contig 17118 bp, 16 predicted proteins | sample ArcticOcean_MG_C_11_FD_187433 | JGI IMG/M metagenome (GOLD analysis project Ga0209192, IMG submission 187433) | Marine microbial communities from western Arctic Ocean - ArcticOcean_MG_CB2_154 (SPAdes) (version 2) | ecosystem: Environmental > Aquatic > Marine > Oceanic | place: Arctic Ocean... | reverse complement strand
TTTTCTCAAAAAGCATATGAACTGCTAACCAATTTGTAATACTTCCTGAGAAAGCAAAAATTCCTGTCATTAGAATAAATGAATAATTATCTTTAACAGAAAACCCAATCAAAATAATTAATATAGCGACTAAGTTTGTAATTACTGATTTATTCATTTTAATCCTTAACTATTAAATACATATTTATATTTTAGGAGCTGCAATGATTGGATTTTTTAAAATACCTAACATTCCAATATCTACTTCAACAATATCTCCCGGCACCATATAAACAGGTGGGGTTCTTTTATCACCTACTCCACCAGGGGTTCCTGTCACAATTACATCACCAGCAGATAAAGCTGTAAATTCAGAGATATAACTTATCAGTCTAGGAATTGGAAATATAAGATCTGCAAGTGTTGCTTTTTGCATAACTTTTCCATTCAATCTCAATTCAATTGGTAATTTAGTATAGTCACCCACTTCATCTGGAGTTACCATATAAGGGCCAAAACCTCCTGTTCCTGGAAACGTTTTTCCAGGTGTATATTGGGAAGTATGTCTTTGATAATTTCTTACACTTCCATCATTATAACAAGCATAGCCAGCTATATGATTTAAAGATTCAGATTCCGTAATAAATCTTCCACCCTTACCTATAATTATTGCCATTTCAGCTTCATAATCAAAACGATCAGATTTATCTGGTTTAATCATAGGTTGCATATGAGCAACTTGTGAATCTGCAAACCTTGTAAAAATAGTTGGATTATCAACGTCTGGTCTCCCTGTTTCTTTTTTATGTTCCATGTAATTTAAACCAATACACATAATTTTTTGTGGGTCTGGAATAACTGGTAAAAAGGTAAAATCTGAAAATGATAAATCTTTTGTTTTACCAGCAATATATTCCTCAGCTTGATCTTCCATATTCAATGAGATCAGTTCTTTTATACTATTTACATCTGGATCTAATTTACCTGTCAAATCAATAACACCTTCTTTTACAACCGCACCAAAACATGATTTTCCTAATCTTGTAAAACTTAATAACTTCATGACTTTTCCTTTTCTTATGATCTCATAATTGCTTTACCCCATAAATTAAGGGTTCTTTCTGTTTGAGGCCAGTTCTTAACCGGTCGGCCATGAACCGTTTCTAATTCTGCAGAAACCTCAATCCAATTCCCATCAATATCTTCAATAAAAATAAATAAATTATTTCCTGGTCCGTGTCTACCAGGCCCCCACATAAGTTGAATATTTTTTGAGGCAAAGTGATCACACCAATGCTTGATGTAACCCCATTCTCCTGCCTCATAAGAATGATGATCCATACCTTTTCTATCTGATTTAAAGCAGGCTATTGTATGGTGTTCATGATTAGAGGTTGTAAAACAAGTTGCAAGATTTCCGTTACTAGCTAAAACCCTATCGGTTACTTGAAAACCCAGTCGTTTATTATAAAAATTTTGGAATGCTTCAACATCTTGAGAGGCAAATGTTAAATGTTGAAGAGGTCCTTGTATTCCTTTTGATAGTAATTTTTCTTCATTATTGAGTATACCAAAGCAAATCATATTTTGATCTGGGTCCATAACTGAAAAGGACCCTTTTTTATAAAGAGTGGATGAAAATTCTTTTATTTCAACTTTTTGATAATATAAAAATTCTTTAAATTCATCTAAATTAGTGTCACTTCTACAAACCATACCTGCATAACTTAATGTTTTATTTATACCCTTAGTTATTATCATCTTTCTAAAAGGACCTTCACAAAGAAATTCATTGAATGATATTTTTTTTAACTTCATCTCCATTACTTCTGAATAAAAGTTAGCTAAATTTTCTGGATGTTTACTTTCAATTGCCAGATGATGAAGATAAATGTCTGCTTGTACTGCATTTAACATTATTATACCTCTTCTTAAATAGATCTATCTTATACAAATACTCATTATAATAGTCTGTAAAAAAATTCACTTATAAAGTTTCTAGCGCTCTTTCTAGAAAAATTACTCCATTTACTTCATCTGCACTGGCAAGGATATATCTATCTGGTCTAATAATTAAACCTTGCGTATTAAATTCTTCAAAAACTGATGTTAACTCAGGAAAATTTTCAATAGCTAAAATTGGAATAGAAATATTAATATTTTTTAGATTTTCCATGATTTTTTTTTCTGCTATCAAAATAGGTGTTCCTCCAAAAAATTCATCAAAAAAGCTGCCATCTTTTAATTTAATTAAAGGAAAATTCTTTCCTTTATTCATATCTCCTTTGGAACCTAGACCTTTTCCTAATCTAGGTTTTATTGTATCCATTTTTATAGTGCCATCCGATTGCATAAAGACAGTATCTGAAACATTTGTACTTCCAATTGCATTTAATAACTCTCCCATTTTCATTGTAGTATTTATATAATTTCTAACATTTGGCGAACGTTCAGTTTGATATGATTGTAAAAGTTTTTCATTATGCCCATTTCTACAAGCTAGTGATAATTTCCATGCAAGATTTGACACATCTCTTATACCCGCACACATTCCTTGTCCCATAAATGGAGGAGTTAAATGAGCAGCATCACCTGCAAGAAAAGTTCTTTTATATTTCCATTTTTTAGCTATGGCTGACTCAAATGTGTATATTGCTTTTCTCTCTATATCTATTTCTTCTGGTTTTACCCATTGTTTTAAAAAATTCCATAAGTTTTTTTCAGCAAAAAAAGTTTCAAAGTTCTCGTTTTCTTTGAGTGCAACTTCCCATCTTCTTCGTCTTCCTACATTTCTACAAAAAGTAGCTGGCCTATCTGGGTTACAATATTGTATAGTCCTATCTGGAAGTGATTTTTTATTTGCTTTCAAAATAACGTCAATAACAATCCACTTTTGCTTGAAGCCAAGATCTTCCATAACTGATTTAATTTGTTTGCGAATAAAAGATCTCCCACCATCACAACCAACAATATATTTTGTGTTTATAATATGTTTTTTCATAGATTTTTTATCCATATAACAAACTTCAACATGGTCCATATTATTAGTAATCTTTTCCACATTTGCATTTTGTAAAATATTAATATTTTTGAATTTTTTTAAAGAATATCTTAAGGATCTCTCTAAATCTGGTTGATGGAATCTATAACTAGGATAGAAACCATTATCAGTTATTATTTTAGGCCTGGGCCAATCTAAAATTATTTTTTCTTCTTCATCAACAAATTTAGTACCTTTATTGATTATTATTTTTTTTTTAATTTTATCTTTAATACCAATTGAATTAAAAACTCTCATAATTTCATCATCAAAGTGAACTGCCCTTGGAAGATTGTATATTGCAGATTCTTTTTCTAAAATTAAAACAGATAAACCATTTAAACCAAGTAAATTCGCTAGAGTGCCACCTGTTGGACCTAACCCAACAATTATAACATCATATTCAATAATCATTTTTTTGTTATTTCATAGAGCCAAGGACAATCTATTAGCAAAGGAGCTTGTTTCCCCAAAGCAGAATTTTCAAGTCTTTTATCTCTAAAAATTTTACGTTGATCTTCTGGCATGTATAATCTTTCATGTCCCCAAAAACTAGGGCCTTCGTTTGTTTCATGAGCTTCCCATGTTTCTGGATTAATGACTCTACCACCCCAACCATTTTCAACAAAAAAACCAGATGGTGAATTGGCATAAAATGAAGTCATATAATCATTAGTATGCCTTCCAATTGTATATGCAACGGCATTTTCTTTATGTTGAACTAAATCAAAACCTTGTCCAACATCATCAAGGTTTTTATATTCAACCATAAAATGATGAAACCCAATTTTTTCTGATCCTACTAACGCAAAGCTATGGTGCCGTCCATTCACATGAAAAAAATATAGAGGGATTGGGTCGATACTATAATCACTTACTTTAAAATCAAGTAAATCTCTGTAAAAAAAAAGTAGGTCTTGCATATTATTTGCAAATAAAACAGCATGCCCAAGTCCACATACACCTGTTTTAAAACCTGAAATTGGTCTCCCCGGTATAAATGGATCTTTATCAATTAAAGGCTTAAAAACTAATTCAATTCTATTACCGGACGGATCATTGAAGAATATCAAATCTTCTACAAATCTTTTATCACATAAATTTTTAGAACCTAAATTAACATTATAATTAGCATTATTTAATTTCCTAGCATATTCATCAAGATCTGATTTGTTTTCAACTTCCCATCCAATAAATGCAAGTGTATCTCCTGCCTCTCCAGAAATAGCTAACCTTTGTTTTTGATTATCCATTCTAAAACTTAATGTTTTTTTACCTCTATCAACATTTTGCATTCCCAATAACTTACATGAAAAATCCTGCCAATCCTCTAGTTTTTCAGAGTGAACACCTAAGTAACTAAGTGCATTAATAGCCATTTAACTATTCCTTAATTTGATAGAAAATCATTTAAATATAATAATTCTTTAAAATTTCTTAATCAACATAAAATAATTTTAATATCCCAGTGACAATTCATAATTATAGTATTTGTAATCTATTTGTGTTTTATTATTTTAATATTTAACAAAATAATTTTTAAAAATAATTAAGGGAGAAATTAAATGAATAAATTAACTAGTTTATTAGCTGCTTCCATTTTAAGTTTGGGGATAGGTAATTCAGCATTAGCAGATAAAGTGACATTAAAGTTTCACACAATGGTTCCAATGCCCGCTAACTCAAATGCAAAATTTGTTAAACCATGGGCTGATAAGGTAAAAAAAGAAAGTAACGGAGAAATCATTACTGAAATGTATCCTTCAATGCAGCTTGGAGGTAAACCACCTCAACTTGTTGACCAAGCTCGCGAAGGAGTTGTTGATATAGTTTGGACTGTAGCTGGATATACTCCAGGAAGATTTCCCAGGTTATCAGTGTTTGAACTACCTTTTATGCCCACTAATGCCAAAGTTACAGCACAAGCTGTCCAAGAGTTTGTAGAGACTTCAGGAGCTGAAGATCTTAAAGATTATAAAATTCTTGCTGTACATGTTCACGCTCCAGGTATGATTCATACAAAAAAAACATTAATAAAATCAGTTAGTGATTTTAAAGGACTAAAGTTAAGAGGACCAACACGTTCAGCGACTAATTTATTAAAAAATTTAGGGGCTACCCCTGTTGGAATGCCCATTCCTAGAGTTGCTCCTTCTTTATCAAAAGGTGTGATAACTGGAATGGTTGTACCTTGGGAAATAATGCCTTCTTTTAAACTCCAAGAACTTACTAAATCTCACACTAATGTTGCAGGCAATAGAGGGCTTTATACAACACCTTTTCTATTTGTAATGAATAAAGCAAAATATAATTCATTATCACCTGCACATAAAAAAATTATAGATAATAATTCTGGAATGTCTTTAGCTAAACAAGCGGGAATATTATGGGATAGCTTTGAAGGGCCTGCCCGTGATTTAGCTGTAAAAGCCGGTGGGGAGTTTCATACTCTTTCAGGGGCTCCATTAGCTGAAATCAAAAAGGCTGCTGATAAAGTCATCCAAGACTGGATTAAAAATGCTGATAAAAAAGGTCTGGATGGACAAAAATTGTATGATACGGCAAAAGCACTAATTTCAAAATATGAAAAGATGTTATAGATTTTGAAAGAATATGGCTTTATTAAACATTAAAAATTTAAAAAAAATACGCTCAGATAATAGTTTTGGGCGTATTTTAAATAATATTACTAGAGGATTTGCAATATTTGGAGGTTTTATCCTTTTATCAGCAGCCTTAATTAGTATTTCTTCTATTTTTGGTCGCGTTGTGTTTTCCAGCCCTTTATTAGGTGACTTCGAATTAGTTGAAATAGCCTGTGCGGTAGCGATAGGATCTTTCTTACCTTTGTGCCATTTAAAGAATGGAAACGTTGTTGTTGATTTTATCACGGCTAACTTAAGTAGAAGTAAAATAAATATATTAGATGCAACTAGTTCACTAATTTTTGGATGTGTTGCACTTTTTTTTAGCTGCCGAATGATCCTTGGAGCTCAAGATATGTATATGTATAAGGAAGAAACAATGCTTTTAGCATTTCCTATTTGGATACCTTTTTTACCAGTTATTTTATCTTTTTTTCTACTTACAATATGTTGTTTTTATACCTTTAGTTTGAAATTATCATACCTCATAGGAAAAGCTTAGATCATGGATCGCTTTACATTAGGTGTTATTGCATTTCCTATTCTTTTTTCTTTATTAGCTTTTAGAATACCAATCGGTTTATCTATGCTACTTGTTGGATGTTCTGGTACAATAATCATAGCTGGCTGGTTACCAATTCTTTCTCAAGTTAAAACTAGTGCATGGCATCTTTTTTCTAACTATTCATTATCTGTAATACCTCTTTTTTTACTTATGGGTAACTTTGCCGGCAAAGCTGGAATGAGTGAAGCCTTATTTAAATTTACTGGAGCGTGTTTGGGGCATAGGAAAGGTGGAGTTGCTATGGCTGCAATAGGTGCCTGTGCTGGATTTGGTGCAATATGCGGTTCATCATTAGCGACAGCAGCAACAATGGGGAAAGTTGCACTTCCTGAACTCAGAAGACTTGGTTATTCCGGAGCATTAAGCACTGGAACTCTGGCGGCAGGAGGTACATTAGGTATTTTAATACCTCCATCAGTTATTTTAATCATTTACTCAATTTTAACTGAACAAAATATAGCTAAAATGTTTTTAGCTGCTTTTATCCCAGGTATATTAGCGGCGCTTGGTTATATTGCTGCTATTGCTTTATATGTAAGATTTGTTAAAGATTCAGGCCCCACAAGAGAAAGAGTTAATTGGAGTGAAAGATTTTTACTATTCAAAAATATATGGCAAGTAATATTAATTTTTATAGTTATGATAGGTGGAATTTATCTTGGTTGGTTTACACCAACTGAAGGTGGAGCTATCGGCGCAGGTGGGACAGGACTAATAGCTGCATTGAATAAAAATTTTAAAATAAAGGACTTAATAGATGTTATAGAAAGTACTGCAATAACATCAGGAATGATATTCTTAGTTCTTTTGGGTGCTGAATTTTTTAATTCTTTTATAGCCTTAACACAATTACCAAATGAGCTAGGAAGAATAGCTTTAGGTAATAATTTATCTCCGTTATTGATAGTTGCTTGTATTTTAATTCTTTATTTATTTCTTGGCTGTTTAATGGATAGCTTAGCAATGATACTTCTAACTATACCTGTTTTTTTTCCTTTAATCATGACTTTAGACTTTGGAATGACACCAGAAGAGACCGCAATATGGTTTGGAATATTAACGTTGATTGTTGTTGAAGTTGGTCTTATTACACCACCAGTTGGATTAAATGTTTTTATAATAAATAAAATGGCTGGTGATGTTAAAATATCTGAGACCTTTAAAGGGGTATTACCATTTCTCATAAGTGATATTTTAAGAGTGATTTTACTTTTTTCTTTTCCTGGAATCACTCTCTTTTTATTAAACGTTTTTTAAAAATTTAATAATGAATGATGAAAATAAAAAATATTTATGGAGTTTAATTCAAGCGACTGGAGATTTTTTAGTTGGAAAACTTCCAAGTCATCCCAATCATCCTAAAGGAAGAAACCCTTATGCTCATATTGCATTAAAAGTTAAAAACAAATTTGGACTTAGTTATAAAGACATCCCTAACGAAAAGTTAGAGAAAGTTATAGAGTATTTAGAATTGATAAAGAAAGATGAAGGTTAATTTAGTTAATTAGAGATATCCTTTTATTTTATCTAATAAATCAATATTGACTTCTCTAATATCACTTCCTAATCTATTTTTATGCCTTCTACTTCCTGGTAATCTTACTCCTTCAAATGAAGATAATTTATCAAAAAATAACTTGCAATGATTTGCCCAATCAGAGCCTGCCATAATTTCAGGATTGATAGCCATAATAAACTCTCCTCCTTTTGGAGGGCCACCATCGTTATTATCATTCTCTTGAGCTTCATAAGAAAAGCTATCACCAGTTAAACCAGCAGCAAACAATTCTACCATTAATGAAATAGCTGAACCTTTATAACCACCAAAAGGTAATAAAACTCCTTTTAAAATTTCCTTAGGATCATTCGAAGGATTACCATCGCCGTCTAAGCCAACACCATCTGGCAAAGTATAACCATCTCTAGCAGCGATTGATACTTCTCCTTTTGCCATTGAAGCAGTAGCCATATCAAAAACTACAGGATTTTTACCTGGATAAGGCCATGCCATAGAAATAGGATTTGTTCCAAAAAATGGTTTTATAGATCCAGCAGGAGCGACTGCTGGCTTAAAAGCTGTACAGGCTAACCCAACTAAGTTTTCATTCGCTAAAAATTCTGTTTCAGGCCAAAGGGCTGCAAAGTGATAACAGCCAGTTATACTTAAAGCAGCAATCCCATTTATTTTAGCAGCATCAATAAGCATAGGCAATGCAATCTCATGGGCATAAGAAGCAAAACCGTTATCAGCATTACATTTTAAAATTACTGGTGTTTGACATTCCATCTTAGGAGAAGCTTTCCCATTAACCTTTCCTGATTGGAGGGAGGCAACGTACCCAGGGACACGAAAAAGCCCATGTGAACTAGATCCATCTCGTTCAGCTGATACTATAGTCTTTGCTAAAGCATTAGCATTAGGTAAATCACAACCTTGATTTTGAAATACGCTAACTACTAATTCTTTGATTTCTTGAAGGTTAATTTTTTTAGTTTTAATATCTTCTAAAGTCATATTATTTACCTTATTTTTAAAATAGAAAATATTTTATAAAATTTTATTTTCAACATTGTTTATCATAACCAAAATAAAAAATTTTTAAAGATGAAGATTTTAATCTGTTAAAAGATAAGGTGGTTGTTTCATATGTTAACTTTATAAGTTTGACTATTATAATTTTTTAATCAATATGTAGATCTGTTTTATCAAACTTTCTAGGAGGAAAATAAATGATAAGTTTTAAAAGAATTATGGCTGTTTCGTTAATGGTTCTAATTTCTAATGTATACGCAAATTTAGTTCTTGCACAAGTTGACGGGCCGAGTGTTTTTTGGAAATTCAGTTTATGGGGAAAAAGAAGGGCTTTTACTGAAGGCGCTGAAACATTATCTAAAAGATTAAGTGAAGAAACTAATGGTAAATTTAAATTAAAGATCTTTTATGGTGGTCAGCTTTCTAAATCTAAAGAAAATTTGGATGGTTTAAAAGCAAATTCTTTTGAAATGGCTGGTTTTTGTAATTTTTATCATCCAGGTAAAAATGCGGGTTTAATGGTGCTAACTATGCCTTTCCTCCCAATGGGTGATTTTGATAAAGATGCTAAAATTAGACACGCAGTTTATGATCATCCGATTGTAAAAGGTCAATTGGCAAAGTGGAATGCAATGTTGTATGTCACTTCAAATCTTCCACAATATGAATTTCTAGGAAAAGGAAAGGCTCCGGTTAATTTATCAGACTTCAAAGGTATGAGAGTTCGTGCCGGTGGTGGAGTTGGTAAAGCGATGGAAAAACTTGGCGCTATAAGACAGACTGTTCCTGCATCAGAAGTTTATACTTTGATTTCAAGAGGAGCTGTTGACGCTGTCTCATTTCCATTCACTTACGCTCATGGAGCATATAAAATTCATGAAGTAGCCGAATGGTATACAGCAAATTTATCACCTGGAACTTCTGATTGCCCTTATGCTATCAATAAAAAATCATATGATAAGTTACCTAAACAGTATCAGGATTTACTTGCTAAATTAAGACCTGAAGCTTTAAATGCTATGAAAGTTGCATATAAAAAAGCTGATGAAAAATATTTGCCAATGTTTAAGTCTAAACTTAAAGAAGTAAAATATGATGAGAAAACTCTTGCAGAATTTAGAAAAACAGCTGGGAAACCTGTCTGGGATGCATGGGTTGCAGCAAATAAAGATAAATTTGATGCACAAGCACTAATTGATTTAGTATTTGAAACTGCTAAATAACTTTAATATGCATGTGCAAATGTATTTTTTGCACATGCACTTACTTAAGGCAGATTTAAAAATTGCTTAGCACTATTAATAATAAATTATCTAAAATTGAAGATTTTTTAATCCTTTTTTCAGGGATATCTATCTTTATTGTAATGATATTAACCTCTTTCCAAATTATTTCTAGAGTATTAGGTTATCCTTGGCCTGGCTATTTGGAATTATCAGAATTATCAATTTCAATCTTTGCATTTCTTGGAGTTGCATACGCTCAACGAATGGATTCTCATATAAGAATGGAATTAATAGTTGGTAACTTAAAAGGGAGAATTAAATGGATTGTCGAGTTTTTCTCTACCTTGATTGGTTTATTAATTATATTAATTCTTATTAAATATAGTTTTTTGTTCGCTCTTGATGCATATCAAATTGGCGATACCACGTATGATTATCTTTACCCAACTTGGCCTGCAAAAGCTCTGGTTCCTATTGCTTTTTCAATATGGGCAGCAAGATTATTTATAGAATTGTTAGGTTATTTAAGAATGATCATCAATATAGATGCAGATCCTATTGCAATTCCTGTAATGAAATCTGCAGAAGAATTAGCTAATGAAGAAATAAAAGTAATTAGAGATTAATATGATTTTTGAAAAATTATTTTCTGGAGAAGCCGCAGGTATTTTTGGGATTGGATATGCCGACCCAATAGCTGTAGGATTAATATGCACAGCTTTGCTATTAGTTCTTGTAATGTCTGGAGTGCGAGTGGTTTTTGCAGCTAGTATTGCTGGAATTATTGGCCTTGTCGAACTAATAGGAGTTGGTCCTGCACTTGGAAATGTTGGTGCCATTCCTTTTTCTAAATCAGTAACCTTTGTCTTAGGTTTGTTACCTATTTTTATATTAATTGGCTTCCTTGCTTTTCAAGCTGGAATGACAAAACAGTTATTTGAAGCCGCCAAAGCATGGGTTGGATTTGTTCCAGGTGGATTAGCTGTTGCAACAGTTTTTGCTACAGCGGGATTTGCTGCTGTCTCTGGAGCATCAACAGCTACAGCAGCTGTTTTTTCTAGAGTTGCGATACCTGAAATGCTAAAAGAAGGTTATGATAAAAAACTAGCTGCAGGTGTTGTTGCGGCAGGTGGAACTTTAGCATCTTTAATCCCTCCATCCGCAATTTTAATTATATATGCAATAATTGTTGAAGAGTCTGTGGGTGCTTTATTACTAGCTGGCTTTTTACCTGGTATTTTTTCTGCTTTTGTTTATGCAGGAATTATTATTATTTGGGCTAAAATTAACCCAAATTTAGCGCCTGCATCAAGACGATATACTCTCAAAGAAAAAGTTAAATCTCTTCCAGGCATACTTCCTATTGCAATAGTTATTTCGGTAATCATAAGTGCCATTTATGCAGGATGGGCAACTCCAACGGAAGCTGGAGCTCTTGGAGCATTTGTTGTATTAATTATTGCATTATATAATGGTATCAAAATTCAATCTCTTAAATTTGCATTAATAGAAACAGCCAAATTAGTCGCTATGATATTTTCTATTATATGGGGAGTCCTCATTTTTGTTAGATTTCTTGGTTTTTCGGGTTTGCCAGAAACTTTTGCTAATTGGATAATTTCACTCTCATTTGATCCTTATATTATTTTGCTTATGATTTTAATGGGTTACGTAGTTTTAGGCATGTTTATTGATGCTATAGGCCTTTTACTGTTAACTCTTCCAGTCGTTTATCCTGCTATTATCTTATTGAATGGTGGACCGGATGTTACAGCGGAACAAAGCGCATTTGGAATGACCTTTAATCAAGTAAGTATATGGTTTGGAATCATAGTCGTTAAAATGGCTGAAGTATGCTTAATAACACCTCCGATAGGTTTGAATTGTTTTGTTGTGGCCGGTGTAAGAAAAGATATTCCAGTAACTGACGTTTTTAAAGGAGTAACTCTCTTTTTTGTTGCAGATATCTTAACTATTATTGCACTAGTCTTATTTCCATCTATAATAACATGGCTTCCTGATTTAATGATGTCATAATTTCGATTATTGAAGCAAAGAAATTAGATGCATTAGTCTTAATTTCAATGTTTCATAATATGAAATAGGACAAACTATATTATATTTATCAAACTTAGATTTACATAATATAAAACAATTTATACTAGTTATGGATGTTCTTATAACTTTACCTTTATCAAAAATATCTATATCAGCTGTTAATAATTTTTCAAATACAGATCTGCACGCTTGTCCTTCTATGTTAAAAATCACCCAACCACCTGTTTGATCTGTAAATGACGCTTTATCTTCAAAAGCTGAGTATAAATCATTAAATTTCATTTTATCACTTATGATAAAATAGCTATTGCTTCTTGCCCATAAAGCTAAATGATTATCTTTAATATTAAATGTTGCAATAGAAGGGGGGGCAAAGCCAAAAATATTTCTGAAAAGAACATCGAATTTTTTATCTTTTAAATCAAATTGATTTATAGAAAAAATACTTTTTATAGTTTGTATAGAAAAATTTAATGTTTCACTAGTAAAAACACTTTCCTTACTTAATCTATCAGATGTCAATATTGGAAATTTATCCACGTAATTTATCTCCATTTGGATCTATAAATACTGGATTGCAAACCTCTACTAAAACTTCTTTATTTAAAAGTGAATTACAAACTTTGATTTCATCTCCATAGCGATTTGCTCCATCTTTAAGAAACCCAAGTGCAATATAGCTTTCTAATGTTGGCGAATAACAAGACGAAGTGACATACCCTAGATCGTTACCTGCATTTAATTTATCTTTTAAATTAAACAGATGTGAGCCTGATATAATTTGTTCATTAGGTTTTTTAGGTTTTAAACCTACCAACCTTGGTCCATCAATTAAATTTAGACCTTCTCTTTTTGATAAAACCATACCGATACTATCTTTAATTGATGAAACCATTTTACCCATGTTTAAGTTTGTTGCAGAAACAGTTCCATTCAATTCTGCACCAGCTACATGACCTTTTTCTATTCTCATCACGGAAAGAGCTTCAGTACCGTAAGGTGTTATGTTTTCTTCTTTACCTATCTCCATTAGATAAGACATAAATGATTTAGTATATTGAGTAGGAATAGCTATTTCGTATGCTAACTCTCCAGAAAAAGAGATTCTAAATAATCGAGCCTTAAAGCCTCCACATATTGAAACTTCTTTACAGGCCATAAAAGGAAAATTTTCATTAGAAACATCATATTGTGGGTCTATAATCTTAGAAATCAACTGTCTTGAATTAGGTCCAGCAATTGCAATTTGTGACCAAGCATCTGTAATGGAAATTAACTGCACATCCATATCAGGCCATAAACATTGATGACAAAACTCGAGATGCCTATATACCCTCTCAGCGTTAACAGTTGTAGTAGTCATTATAAAATGATTCTCGTCTAAACGTGCGGTAGTTCCATCATCCATTACTAAACCATCTTCTCTTAGCATTAAACCATATCTAGTTTTACCTATCGGTAATTTAGAAAAGCCATTACAATAAATCTTATTAATAAAACTTAAAGCGTCCTTTCCTTGAATATCAATTTTTCCAAGAGTAGATACGTCACAAAATCCCACTGAATTTCTAACCGCGTTAACTTCTCTATCAACACTCATTCTCCAATGATTTTCATTTTTTTGAATGTACCATTGGGCCCTTAACCAAAGCCCTGCATCTATAAAAGTTGCTCCATTTTCTTTAGCCCAATCATGGGATGGAGTTAAACGATATGGTTTAAATTGTGTAGCTTGAGAAGAACCTACAAATGCATCAAGAGAGACTGGAATATATGGAGGTCTAAAAACAGTCGTTCCAACGTCTGGAATATCTTTATTAGACAAATCTGCTAATATAGCCAAGCCTGTAACATTTGATGTTTTACCCTGATCAGTCCCCATTCCCAAAGTTGTATAACGCTTTAAATGCTCAACTGATCTAAAATTTTCTCTATAAGCTAATTTAATATCTTTAACTGTAACATCATTTTGAAGATCAACCCATTTTCTTTTATTACCATTTTTTACATACCAAAATGGTTCAATATTTATACTTTTCTCTTCAGTTTTAGGCATGTCATATTTTTTTATAGAAATATTTAATTCTGATAATAACTGAACCACAGTATTTTCAGCCGATAGAAAACATTGATTTAAGTCAAAAAACCCATTTGCAGCGCCAACAGCTTTTAAATGCGTAGAAATATTATTTTTTCCTGGAATAAAAGCTGAAATATCATTCTGCCATTCTGGTTTTACACCAGTATGACAACTAAGATGAATATTAGGATTCCAACCACCTGAAACCCCTAAAGTATCACATTCTAAATAAAAAATTTTTCCATTTTTTAACATCACATCAACTCCTTGAAGAGCTAAACTTCCTCTAGAGTTTGTAACCTGAGCAGATTTAAATACTTTTATATTTAAGTTATCAATGTTTGGATTTTCTCTTGTATCTACAATTCCTACAACATTAACACCTAATGATATTAAATTTTTTGCTGTTGAATATGCGTCATCATTATTAGTAAAAATAGCAACTTTTTTTCCAACAATCACTCCCCATCTATTCAAATAACTCCGAATAGACCCTGACAACATTATTCCTGGTCGATCATTATTTTGAAACGGAATTAACCTCTCTATGGCACCTGTACAAAGCATAGTTTTCTTTGATATTATTTTCCAAAACATTTGATCAATTTTACTATTTACTGCTTTATCAAATGTTTCAATTACACCAAAATTACCATGATCAAACATCCCAATAACACAAGTTCTTGACATACATCTAACGTTTGATAATTTCTTTAATTCTGTGATTAAAAAGTTAACCCATTCTTTTCCTGATAATTTAGAGATAATCACTTCTTCATTATTAATATTTCCTCCAAATACATAATCTTCTTCAACTAAGATAACATTAGCTCCAGATAAACCTGCTATGTAAGCAGATATTAGGCCTGATGGCCCAGAACCAATTACAAGTAAGTCACAATGTAAAAAACCTTTTTCTGAAATTCTTACTGTACCTTTAGTAGATAGTTTACCTAAACCTGCAGCTCTTCTAATCAAAGGCTCATATATTTTTTCCCAAAAAAATGAAGGCCACATAAAAGTTTTATAATAGAACCCTGCTATAAGGAAATTAGAAAATTTATCGTTTATTGACATAAAATCATATTTTACAGATGGCCAACAGTTTTGGCTTTTAGCCTTTAAGCCTTCATATAATTCTATTGTAGTAGCCTTTGTATTTGGCTCACTATAATCTTTATGAATTAATTCCACTAACGCACTTGGTTCTTCTGAACCTGCAGAAAATATTCCACGAGGTCGATGATATTTGAATGACCTGGCAATTAATTTAACTTCGTTTGCAATTAAAGCTGAAGCAAGAGTATCACCTTCCAAACCTATATAACTTTCACCATTAAATTCAAAATTGATCTTTTTATTATAATCTATTAGACCAAAATTTGTTCTATTTGACTGTTTCATTCTAGAGGTTCATTTCTTTTACAATATTCGACACCAAATCTACTTTAACTATTTCATGGGTTAATGTATTTCGTGAGACCACAAGCCAACTCCTATCACCTTGTTGATGAAACCATAGCTCTTGATGAATTCCAGCAGGGTTTTTTCTTAAATACATATATTCATAGAATTTTTGTTCAGCGTCCTTAGAATCCCATTTTGGTCTATTCAAAAGTGATGCGTCACCAACATAAACAAATTCATGGATATCTCTAGGTCCTAGTAGTGGATGTTCAATAATCATTTGATTCAACTTTAGTGTAAATTGGGTTGTGCTCCTTGACCTTTTTCATCTATTAAATAACCATTTTTAAATCTATCTAGACGAAAATTACTTGATAATTTGTGAGAATAACCTTTTGCTAAAAGGTGAGCAAAACACCATCCAGAAGCAGGAGTTGCTTTAAATCCTCCATAGCACCAGCCTGCGTTTAAGTATAATCCATTGATGTGCGTTTTGTCTATTATAGGAGATCCATCCATGCTCATATCCATAATGCCTCCCCACATTCTTAATAGACGTGATTTACCTATCATCGGCATTAATGCCATTCCACCTTCACACACATCTTCTATAGTTGCCATGCCACCTCTTTGTGCATAGGAGTTATAGCCGTCAATATCGCCACCAAAAACTAACCCACCTTTATCTGACTGAGAGATATAAAAGTGCCCCGCACCATAAGTAATTACACCTGGGATAACTGGCTTTAAACTTTCACTAACAAACGCTTGTAAAACATGGCTTTCTATTGGCAAAGTCATATTAGCTTTAGACATTAATAAACTACTTGATCCTGCAACCGCACAACCAACTTTATTCGCTTCAATATAACCTTGATTAGTTTGTAAACCAATACATCGTCCTGACTTAAATTTAAAATCAGTTACTTCACAGTTTTGAATTATATCGACGCCTAACCTGTCTGCTGCATGCGCATAGCCCCAGGCAACAGCATCATGACGAACAGTTCCTCCTCTTTTCTGAAATAAACCACCTTTTATTGGAAACCTAGCGTTTTGAAAATCTAAAAAAGGATATATTGATTTGATTTTATTAATATCAAAAAGCTCTGCATCTGCTCCATTTAATATCATTCCATTGCCACGACGAATAAATGAGTCTCTTTGAGCATCAGAATGAAAAACATTAAGAACTCCTCTTTGACTAACCATAGCATTATAGTTGATTTCTTTTTCTAAATTTTCCCATAATTTGAGTGAAAACTCATAAAAAGCTTCATTTTGATTTAGTAAATAATTTGAACGAATAATAGTTGTATTTCTCCCAACATTACCTCCTCCAATCCATTTTTTTTCTAATACCGCAATATTTTTTATATTGAATTCTTTAGCTAAATAAAAAGCTGTAGCAAGCCCATGCCCCCCTCCACCAATAATAATGACATCATATTTTTTCTTAAGTTCTGGGTTGCGCCATGTCTTTTCCCATGCACTATTATTATTAAAACCTTCTTTTATTAACTTTAGCCAATTATAATACATTTAAAAATAACTCTTATTAGGTTTGAGTAAATATTTACTAGAA
>Ga0209192_10001672_pt1 | contig 17118 bp, 22 predicted proteins | sample ArcticOcean_MG_C_11_FD_187433 | JGI IMG/M metagenome (GOLD analysis project Ga0209192, IMG submission 187433) | Marine microbial communities from western Arctic Ocean - ArcticOcean_MG_CB2_154 (SPAdes) (version 2) | ecosystem: Environmental > Aquatic > Marine > Oceanic | place: Arctic Ocean... | reverse complement strand
CAATTTAATGATTCATTAAAAATTAGCTTTAATGATAATATAAATTCTATAAGTGTGGATCCTCATAAATTTGGTTATGCTCCCAAGGGTTCCTCTTTATTATTATGGAAAAATAATAAAATTAGACACAAGCAATATTTTATTGTTGAAAAATGGACCGGGGGTATATATGCTAGTCCTTCTTTGCCAGGAAGTAGAGCTGGTGGACAAATAGCAACAACTTGGGGTATATTAATGTATAATGGATTAAATTATTATAAAAATATAGCAAATAAAATTATGTTAGCAACAAGAAAACTAGTAAAACAAATAAATTCTCTCCAAACTTTTAAAGTAATAGGTAATCCAATGGTTAATGTTGTCGCCTTTAATAGTGATATCTATTCCTTAGGACAGATAATAGAAATGTTTCAAAAAAATGGATGGAATTTAAATATAATGCAAAACCCCTTGTGTCTTCATATATGTATTACACCTTATAATATTGATAAAATAGATGAAATTGTTAATATTTTAAAAATAATAACAACTAAAAATATAGAAGATAAAGATGAAGGATTGATTTCTATATATGGTATGGCAGAAAAAATACCAGATAAAACAATTATACACGAAATAATTGAACAATATTTGGATTTAACTACAAATTTATAATAAATTATTTAAATATTTTATTACAAATATTTTATTACAAATATTTTATTACAAATATTTTATAGATTACAAAGATTTTTATAATAGTCGGTCAATTCAGGGTGTGCTTTTCCATCAAATATATCTTTTTCATATACCATCGTGTAGAAACTACGAAAACAAACAAATACATCAATTAAAGAATTATGTAAATTTCCTGGCGTGGTTTCAAATAGTTCCTCATGTAATTCAATAAGTTTTGGTGGTTTTTGATAGGTTCCTCTATGAAACTTGCTTTGTCTTACTAGATTTGTAAATTTCTTCCCGTAATTCATAGTACAATATTCAATTTTTCTGTGACGACCTAACCAGTTGATTGGTTGGTTTCTCATATATTCTGTTTGCATTACCTTGCTGTCAAATACTAAATTATGTGCTACTAACATTTGACATTTCATCCAATCACTTGTAAATTCTTGAAGAACACCTTTAATATCAACGCCGTCTTTTCGCATTATTTCATTTGTAATTCCATGAATATCAGAACATACCTTGGGGATAGTAACTCCTTCGGGTAATTTAATAATATAATCTTGTGTATAAAATTTTTCTGTTACGTCATCAAATACAAGCCAACTTATTTGACAAATATAAGGCCAAGTATCAGGGTCAGGGACACTCTTGTTGCCTTTTTTTGGTAATCCAGTTGTTTCGGTATCAAATACAATTATTTTCATATTGGTTATAAAAATAATATATTAATAGTTTTTTAAATTCAATTTTTATATAGTTAAGAGTGTCTCAAAGGAAGGTAGGGTAATTAATATATTATCGGTTTGTAGATTTTTATATATTTTTATAGATAACTTATCCCAAGGATTATTATGAGCTCTTAAGGTAAAATCAAAACCATCTTCTTCACTCGCTTTTTTATGACACCCTGACATTATATTACATGGCATTATAAAATAACTCGCATTAGTAACATATGGAGGTATATCATATAATGTTGGGAAAGGATTTTTTAAACTGTTCATATCTTTTTCTATAGTTTTAGTTGAACAATCTTGTTTAACTTTTAACACTACAAATAATGCTTGGCTATTTTTTGTATATTCTTTTTGAAACCAAATAGATTGGATAAATTGTCCTAATAATATATTTTTATTTTCATATTTTGATAATAGAAACCTCCTTGGTTGAACATACCAAGCAAAATCTTTATAATCAAAATAAGCTAACACAAATTTGTTACCATCTATGATATCTATGTTTGAACGAATGAACTCCATATTAGTTAAATATATAATTAATTATATATCATATATTAATTTCAATTTTTTCCTATTTGAAATTTTTATTAATTTTTGAAATTTTACAAAGCCCAAAAGATTTTCTATGCCAAGGACTAATACCATGTGTTTTAATACCTTCCATATGTTTTTTAGCACCATATCCTTTATTTGATCTTATTCCATAATATTCATCAAGTAATGGGTATTTGTCACAAAGTTCTTGTATATATTTATCTCTACCCACCTTTGCCAATATTGACGCAGCAGCAATAGATGTATATTTATCATCACCCTTTACTACTGTTGTATGATTTATATAATCACCGTCGTTATACATACAAGGTTTGAAATAATTACCATCTACTAAAATATGATCTGGTTTTACCAATAATTTATTTACAGCTTCATACATAGTATTATAATTCGCAGCAAATATATTATGTTTATCTATATACTTTTCATCTTTATAGTGAATTACCCAATCTATAGCATTTTCCTTGATATAATCAAATGCTATTAATCTTTTCCTTTCATTTAATTTTTTACTATCTCTCATTAATGAATGATTAAAACTATCATCTGGTGGAAGTATGGCTGCTCCCACATAAACTCTACCAAAAAGTGGTCCTCTACCAGCTTCATCCATGCCCACTTCTATCTCGTCTTTATTCATATATGGTTCCAACATTTCTGGTATATTATTAGTGCTCTTTTTTAAGTTTATAAATATATCAATTTATCCTTTTTATAACGGTTATTGGAGGTATTTATTACTTGTTTAGTAGTCAGGTTAATATCAGTATTACGAATAAATCAGTATTTAGGGCAAACTATATATAAAAATAGTTGTGGTCTCAATACTACTAAACTATTGATGTAATTATCGAATTTTCATAACCTTCATATTCTTCTTGGATAGTAGGCAAAGATGACCGTCTTTCCATTTTCATTTCAATATTTATGGGTACTTGTTTAGGAATATTATCATATTCTTCTCTTATTTTTTTGTATTCCTCGGCACGTTCAACGTAAATTTCTCTAAACAAAGTACCGCAAAACATCACACAATAACTCCCATATAAAGAACACCATAAACACATACACCATTGTCCGCAGTTCATAATAATATAGTACAAATTATAATATATTATTTATTTAATTAATTTAACGCTCCAACACACATCGAATAGTATAACCTGTTAATAAAATATAACATAAGAGGTTGGCTTATCAATATTAAAGACTCAGATAATTTCATAGATTTCTTTTCAAAAAATGACATACCACAAGTTATAGTGGCAAAAAGAAAAAGAACAAAGAAAATAACAGAAAGAAAGTAAAAATAATCACAATATTTATGACTTAATGGACTAAACAACTCTTTAATATTCATTATGAATTTATATTAGAAAATAATTATTTGTGAAATACACCTTTTAAATTTTTTACTGGTTGAGGAACACATACGCAGTTTTTCTTTTCCCCTGTATTATTCAAAGTTGTTACAGCTCTTCTAGCTATTGCTCTTCGGGCAAAGGTATTTGTTGACCCAACACTAATTTGTGGTGTAGCATTAGGAAAACCTTTACCTTGACCAGGGGCATATGTAGAATATACTTTACCACCAATTACTTTTGTTCCTTGTCCGTAAGCGTTACTTCCCATTAAAAAACTAGCTTTTGAAGAACAATTAACTCTTCCCCATTTTAAAGGCGGGTTATTATTAGAAATATTAAGTTTATTTCGAACACTTGTTACAGAACCATTATTAGATACTGCGTTCTGAGAACTAATAGCACTCTCTTGAGCGTGCGATTGAGGAGTAAATGTATTTCCATTTTTATCATAAACATGGTGTTTAACTCTGTTATGTGTCAAAGATCTATATGGCATATTATATATTTATTTGATATTTTTTTTTCATAACTTAATTTATATGAAATTAACTAAGCTTCATTTATTTTTATTAATTATTGTTGTTTTACTTTTATCAACTTTAGGGTTTAGCGTAAAAGAATATTTTGAAAGTGGGTCTCCAGACAAAGAAGGTGAAGGTAGTTCTGTTAAGGATTTACTTAAACACTCTAAGGACAAAGCGTTGGGTAGGTCTGCCAATAATCCAGCTAGTTTAGACCCAAATCCATCATTAGAAGGTGGTTCTACGTATGACCCATTTAGAAATTCTGATACAACAGACCCGTTGAATGATAATGATTATAGTAAAACTATCGCTGGTTTAGAAGACCTTGTTGTTCCAGGTAGAGGTAATGGTGTCAATAGACATCATGGTGATGACGGTAAACATATACAAGGTGCTCACGAATCATCTAAAGGAACAAAATCTAAATTACAACAACAAGTAGAAACATCAGATATAGATATGTCCAAGTATATTTTGAAATCTGAAATTGTTCCTCCAGTATGTCCTAAATGTCCCGACTCTAAAACTTGTCCGGCACTTGCTAGACAAAAACCGTGTCCTTCTTGTCCTCCATGTGGAAGATGTCCTGAACCAGCATTTGAATGTAAAAAAGTCCCTAATTATAGTGCAATAAGTGCCTCCAACGCTAGTAATCTTTTACCTATGCCTCGTCTCAATAGTTTCGCGCAATTTAATTAAACAATTGAGATTTTTATTTAGGAATATATTTTTCCATAATACTGTATAATTCATATTATTAATTATTAATAATATGATTAATTGTAATACTTAGTTTCTCAAACTTCTCGTAATAAATTTAAACAAGAACTCGTCATATGATTTAAAGTATTTAAATTAAAGATTTTGGTAAGATGGAGATCATCCACCCCTCATTCATCTTCGAGATTTTCTTCGAGATTTTCTTCGAGATTTTCTGCGACCGCCTCTTTTTCTTAGAGATTTTCTTTTCCTACGAGATTTTCTTTTTTTACGCGACTTACTTCTAGACTTTCTACGGCGTTTTCTACGACCTCCTGGTGTGCTTCTTTGCTTATTCGCAGCTTCAGACTCTTTTCTGTCTATTTCATCAAAAGTTCGGGTTAAATTTGTTCCTCCATTTTCGTGTGTAATATTTGGCGGACCTAAATTTGCACTTGGACTATTCATTATATATTATACAAACAAAAAAAATGATTAAATATTATCCTAAATATTGAAACCATTATTTAGTACGCTTCTTCTTACATTTATCATCCATTTGGAATGTTCCACCCTTTGTTTCACTTGGTACAATTTTAATAATACATTTTGATTTCTTGCCATATAAAGGTTCTACGCATCCTTTCTCCTTCTTCTTTCGCGTTTTTTGTTTTAATAAATTTGTTTTTTTATCAATATCAATTGTACATCTTGCCCTAAAATGTTCGTATCGTTCTTGTACTTTTTTATAAGTAAGTCCTGATTTCTTTCCAAGCATTTTATTGATATGTTCGTGTAACCTAAACATCCATTTTGAAAAGTTGCATCTATTTTTTAAATCAAGTTTTCTTAACGGAACGGACTTTAAATTTTTAACAAAATTAAGACGACAATATCCACAAGGCAATACGTTTTTTAAATTTAGAACAAACTCCTTATAACTTTTTTTATCTTGTTTAGTAGGTTTTACTGGGTAATTAAAGGACATGGTATGCATATAATGCCACAAACTAGGTCCCCATACACTAGTTAACATACCATCTCCACTAGAAAAATCACCTTTATTGTAAACCTTCTTTGTCTTATTTTTACGAGTTTTCTTTTTTTTTTTATCTATGCGTCCCATAATATATTATCACAAGAAAAAAACTTATACAAACATTTTCTCTCCATCAACATAATCTAAAATATTATTAATATCAGTTGTTTTAGCAATATTTATATTAAATCTTATATTCCATATAGCAATATACAAATCCTTTTCATTTGTATATTTCTTTTCATTTAAATAAACAATCTTGCCCTTATAATTACGCAAATACATATAGTTAATTATTACTAATTATCTTTATATTCGTTAAAAAAAAGTTAACTCTATCTAATTATATAATATATGTCTAGTATTCTAAATAATATGCCGAATTTTTCAGGAGGACTTGATTCAGTAAAAGGAGTTTTATTAAACAAGAAATTTTTAATTATTATGGTAATTGTGGCAATATTTTTAGGAGTTGCATTTTATGTTTATAATACTTATGTTGCACCAAGAATTAACCCCGATTTTGTTGCTAATAGAGAATTTGATGATGGAGGAGATATAAAAGATGCCACGTTGTATTTTTTTTCTGTTGATTGGTGTCCTTATTCTAAAAAAGCTATGCCGATTTGGAAAAAGATAAAAAGTAAATTTAACGGAAAAGAGATTAACAACATAACATTAAACTTTGTAGAAATAGATGGTGAAAAGGAGGAAACAGAACTTGAAAAATTTGAAAGCGAATATTTAGTTCCAAATGATAAAAAAATAGACGGATATCCAAGTATTTGGATGGTAAAAGGAGATCAAGTAATAGAATTCTACGCTAAACCAGATGAAAATTCTTTAACAGAATTTATTAATTCTATGCTTTAAGATAAGTAATAAATAATTTAGCATATTTTCCCCCTTCATGTATTAAGTTTCTTCTTTCACCTGGCGATGTAATAATATTTTGGGCGTCAGAAACACTAAGTAAATTAGAAGGTATAATCAATTCATATGGTATCTCTTCATTACACACATAAGTATAATTTTCCTTTATTAGGCGATATATCATATAAAACCCAAACTGAAAAATGGATGCTGTTTCTTTTGTTGGTTCAAGTGTATCGTCTACTATTTTAAAACCCAAAATTTCTTTATTATCAAATTTTGGATTTTCCTTTTTTAAGTCCTCCAAACATATATTCATAGGATATGGATTAATAACACCACCATCTACATAACAATCTTTTCCTACATATTGTGGTTGAAATATAAAAGGCATCGAACAACTTCTATAAACTGCGTCAATAACTGTCATTTCTGGTTTTGTTTTGTATGAAAATCTCTCCAATTTGAATTCACTCATATTGACACTAAATATATTTAATTCTATATTTGAATGATTGAATAAATCAAGTAATGTAGATTTTGTATTTAATCCAGCACCTTTTAATAAATTTTCAAAAATACCTTCTATAAATTTACGTTGAATGAATCCTTTTTTACTTATAGTTTCTAATAATGTATCAATTGAAAACGTAAATGATTTATACCAAGGTTTATTAATAGCATATTCTACTAAATCTTCCATATTTAATTTTAAACAGAGTAATGCTCCTAATATTGAACCTACTGATGTACCATAAACTTTTTCTATCTCTTCGATATTATAAAATTTATTTTCTGATAAATATTTTAAAGCTCCAATTGTATAAAATCCTTTGTATGCTCCTCCAGATAATACTATATTTTTTATTGTCATTATAAATATTAATCGTATTTTTTTAATTGTTTTTTTTCTAATAAAAAATAAATGGGAGATAACTTTAATGAAAAACTGAATCTTGACGATTTATATAAACAAAAAAAACTTACACAAGAACATAAAATAAAAATTTATCAGAGGGTTTTAGCAAGAGTGCATTCTAAAATAAAAACAACTTCCAAAATGAGAGGTAGTGAAAAATTTACATTTTTTTTATTACCAGAATTTATTCTTGGAGTTCCAAGGTATGACATGGCTGAATGTACTTCATTTGTAATGGAAAAATTAATTGACAACGGATTTATGATAAAATATACTCATCCAAACTTACTATTTATTTCTTGGCAACATTATATACCGAATTATCAACGAGCCCAAATTAAGAAAAAAACAGGTATAAGTATTGACGGGTATGGTAGAGTTATACCTAAAAAGAAGAAAGAAAGTGATAATATAAATAGTTTATTGTTAAAAAATGGATCAAAAAACGAAACAAAGGGTATTTTGAAGAAAGGTATTGACAAAAATTATAAATCTATATCTAGTTACAAACCAACAGGAAACCTTATTTATAATACAAAATTAATACAAAAGATCGAAGATGTAACTGATAATGTGAAAATAAAATAAAAAAAGGCACTAAAAAAAGTGTTCGACATTTTTTTAGTGGGTTGACTTCCTCTATATATTGCATTTTGGACATTTTTATAAATGTCCAAAATGCAATATTCTGATAAAGTTTTTTCTGAAAAAAAGTGCAAAAAACGACTCAGACCATAATGTAGGAAATTATCAAAATGTTATAAAATGTTTGTTACCATAGTGTTTTTTTATAGACAAAATAAATACTTAAAAGCGTTTTATTATGTTTCCATATAGTAGGAAATGAAAAAAACTGAAAAAACGCAAAAAAACAACACGGTTGAAAAAGAAAAAGTAAATTATGAATGTAAAATTTGTAACTATAACACATCTAATAAAACAGATTACTTTAGGCATTTAAAAAGAAAAAAACATTTAAAAAATGTATTAAAGTCAAAAAAATCGTTAAAAATGGAAACAGAAAAAACTAATTTTTTTCAAAACGAAAAAAAACGCCAAAAAATAGGACTTGATTTTTGTGTGTGTAGTCGCAAATTTAAGACGAGGAGTGGTATGTGGAAACATAAAAAAAATTGTGATTATTGGTTTGCTTATACACATCAAGATGTTTCCAAAAAATGTTTCCAAAAAACGCCAAATGTTTCCAAAGTTTCCGCACCATCGTGTGACGATAGTCAAAATAGTGTCGAAGATGAACTAAAGCATTTACAGTTACAAAAAGCAAAATTAGAGGTTGCAAAGTTGAAAAAAGAAATTGAAAATTTAGATAACCCCCAAACTTCAACAAATTCACTAACGAATGAATTAGTTGAGACAATAGGCAAAATAGCAGGGAACAATAATTGTAACAATACAAACAACATCTCAATTAATATGTATTTGAATGAAAATTGTAAAAATGCAATGAATTTGGAAGATTTTGTAAGAAATATTAGTGTAAGTTTGCAAGATTTGGATTATTCAAAACAAAATGGATATGCCAAGGGTATAACAAATATCTTTATGAAAAAATTGGCAGATTTAGAACCCACCAAAAGACCTATCCATTGTAGTGATACAAAGAGGTTACAATTTTATGTAAAAGATGCTAATAAATGGGAAAAAGATAAAAATAATATAAAATTAACATCGAGTATAAAAAGTGTAGGAATGGAACAAGTTAAGAAAATGTCAGAATGGGAGAAAGATCATCCAAATTATATGAGCAATCCAAAAGAATTAAAAGTATGGCAAACTATGTTAGAAAGTGTATCAGGTGGAATAAACCAGGGTGAAATCAATAAAAACGAACATAAAATCAAAAAGGAGCTAGGAAAAGCAGTAGATATAAAAGAAGAATTGTATTAGTGCCTTTTTTTCAGTAGAAAGGCATGTCTGAAATAGAATTAATAGCACCTTGATATTGTAAATATAAATTATGTAAATAAAAAATGATAATAACACCTATATAAGTTACTGAATAAAAACCAATAATAAATAATGTTATATGTTCCATTACTTATTATTTAACTAGATTATTTATCTTTTTTTTCTCGACCTTCTTTTTCTTCTTTTTCTTCTTTTTCGACTACCACCTTCCATTTGTTGTGGTGCTTGTTGTGGTGCTTGTTGTGGTGCTTGTTGTGGTACTTGTTGTGGTACTTGTTGTGGTTGTGGTGCTTGTTGTGGTGCTTGTTGTGGTACTTGTTGTGGTGCTTGTTGTGGTTGTGGTGCTTGTTGTGGTGCTTGTTGTGGTGCTTGTTGTGGTTGTGGTGCTTGTTGTGGTGCTTGTTGTGGTGCTTGTTGTGGATTACTCGTTGCTAATTCATCTGCCTTTTTTTCAAAACTTTTAATTCTTCGCATAGAAGTTTCAACCATTTTTGATTTTACTATACCTTCAAATAATGAAAGCCCTTTTTGAAAATCTTCTTCACAACCAATATACAAAGATAATATATCATTTCTCGTTTTAACTGTTAATTCATCAAGTTTTTCCTTATTTAATGCTGGATTTATAGTCAATACTTTTTGTTTTTTCTGTGGGTCCACCCAAAATGAAAATAATTGTTTAATGATATTCAATAAAGATTTTTCTATTTTTTGTGAATTGGTTATCATAGCTTTTATATGCTCTGCGTACTTTTTAAATAAATTATCGTTGGCATTTCCGGTATAAGATTTTTGCCAAGGACTGTCTTTGTTCGTACATAAGTCTTGATTATGAAAATCCTTCAAAGGTATTTCGGAAAATTTGTTAATTTTCCATTTTTTAATTGTTAAAACAATATCGTTGAATTTAAAATTCTCATTTTTCAACAATTTATCTCTATCTTCTGGGTTTTTGAATTTAATATAAACACCACTATTTCTTTTTTCAACAAAAATAACTTCCCCTATTTTACTTGAAAAATATTGTCCTATCTGTATATCATCAATATCAGGAATATTTTGAACGATAACACCACATTTATTTGGAAAGCATTCTCCTCCAGTAAAAGCAATATAAAACTTTTCTAAATCATTCATATAAACTTGTTTTCCTTCTTCTGTAATACCAACATATTTCCCATCATTAAAATTATATTCGTCGTAATATAATGTTTCTAGTTCAGGGATACCTGTCTCTTCATATAAACTTTTTGTTTGGGTTGTTGATATAGGTACTTCAACCCCATCTATCATGTTATTCATTTTTTTATTCATATCGCAATTTTTAACTTTAAGAATAATACCATTTTCTGTATTTTGTCTAGGTTTTAGAGCATTTATTCTAGATTGACATAAATTTTGATAAGATGTTTTTATTGTTTTTCCTGCTGGTATTAGTGATCTTCCCTTAAAATCAACAGATTTTTCAAGCCCATTCTCATCAATATATGTATATTTTGGATTAATAGTCATGGCAATTGCGGCAAAAATATGAGCAATTCTAACATAAAATTTAGCTATACCAATACACATTCTTTTTTTTCTAACATGAGAACTTACATCTAAACGGTCTAAATTATCTTTATCTAAATATAGAACGCTAGATTTTGCCATTTTATTTATATCCTCTCCTTGTTTTGTTTTCTGGTCTAAATAATCTATTTCTATATCATTCAAAAAATGTTTAATAGCATTTGACGTTAAAATAACCAACTTATTACAATAATCTGGTTTATGTAAATTTTCCAAGTCTTTAAAGTTTGCTTGTGTAATATATTTTGCGGCTACATAACTAATTACATTTTCAAATTTCATATTTGCGATATCATCTTCTTCGTTATCCTGTGCTTCTACTTTCCTTGAATTTTGATTCCCCATTATATGATAAATATATATATTATAAAATTGAATTAAAAACAAACACTTATATATTAAATTAAATAGCGAAGATGAAATTTTCAAAAAGTAATCAAACAAAAAGAAAACCGAATAAGAGAATAAATATTACAAAAATGTGGAAGGCTTTTGATAGTGAAGAAATAGATATAACAAAAAAATTAGAACTTCATTATACAAATTCTAATGTAAATCAAAGAGAAAATTGTGATTTATGTAATGCTCCGGTAGCATATTGTGAAAAAAAATTATTAACGTGTACAAATACCCAATGTGGTATTATTTATAAAGACACGTTAGACCAAGCAGCTGAATGGAGATATTATGGTGCGGATGATAGTAGTATGGTAGATCCTACAAGATGTGGTATGCCTATTAATCCTCTTTTAAAAGAATCTTCTTATGGTTGTAAAGTGGTTTGTAATGGTAGATCTAGTTATGAAATGAGAAAAATTAGACGATATACGGAATGGCAATCGATGCCGTATAAGGAAAAGTCTCAATATGATGAATTTGAAAAAATTAAAGCATTATCTAGACAGGCCGGAATACCAAAAATAATAATCGATGAAGCATTAAGGCAACATAAAAATTTGTCAGAACTTAAAACATTTAGAGGGGGGAATAGGGAAGGTATTATCGCTGCGGCTGTCTATATTGCTGGAAGGCTACACGATTATCCTAGAACAGCAAAAGAAATAGCAACAATATTTGTATTAGACAATACAAATGCTACGAAAGGGTGTAAAAATGCGGTTGCTCTATTAAATGAAATGGAGGAGGATAATGGTGTTATTGACAAAACAACATTTCATCAAACAAAACCAACTGCTTTTATTGAAAGATATTGTAGTAGATTAAATTTAAACAAAGAGCTAACTATGGTTTGTAAATTTGTAGCAAGAAAAATAGAACAAAACAATATTATTCCTGAAAATACACCTCATTCTGTTGCGGCAGGAATAGTTTATTTTGTGGCTCAAACATGTAATTTGAATATTAGTAAAAAAAATGTCAATAATGTGAGTGAAATAAGTGAAGTAACTATTAACAAATGTTATAAAAAATTAGATAAAATCAAGGAAGACTTAATACCACGAACAATTTTAAAAAAATACGCGGAATAATTATATTTATTATTAAAATTTTATGAATTTTTTAATAATAGTAAAGTTGAAAGGTGTTTATCAAGAATAAATAATATCTTGTATTAATTTATTTCTTATATCATGCCATTTTTTTGGTCCGCCAATACCACCGTTATGTGTGAGTTGTTCTGGATGTAAACGATATAATAATAGTATTTCAGGCATATTATAAATAATTTTATATTTTTGTAATAATTTTAATTCCAGTTCAAAATCATCAATCATATTTCTAGTTTTATTGTTATAATTTCCTGCTGCTATAATTTTAGATTTTCTAAAACAAAAAGTAGGGTGATTCATTAGCCAATGAACTGGTTTATTTTTGTAACTTTCTAATGTGTGATTAGGATGATTTGTTGTAGATACAATATTTTTAATATTATTTCGAAACATCGCGATTTGAGCACCACAAATAGCAGCATCTGGATTATTATCCATAAAGTATAATTGCTTAAAAATGCGTGTAGGAATCATAATATCATCTGTATCCATTCTAAAAATTATTTCATTCGTGCATAAATTTACACCATCATGTAAAGTACGTCCAAGTCCGTAATTTTTATCATTTTCTTTATAAACCAAACTAGTAAATCTGGTAGTATTAATAAAATTATCTAACTGTTTTTTGGCTATATTTTTATTAATGTTATCAGAACCATCATCAATCCAAACAATTTCAATAAAAAGGTTACCTTCTTGATGTTTAATAGATTCTAAACATTCTTTAATATACGTTGCTTTTGTATTATAATTTGCGATAAGTATAGAAACATTTTTTGAAGGTATGTTAAATTGTTCTGGTAAAGTTAAATTATTAATATTTTCATAAGTATCTTTAGTAGACCCCCATTCCTGATGAGCGTATATCTTCGAATGTCCCTTGTATTCAACCCCGCTACAATGTATTGGTAAAAAACAATAACTGGGTAATATGGTAATATCGTCCCATTTTTTAGAAAAATATAATCTGGTTAAAAGTCCTGGACCTGTCGTTCTCCAAGCTCTTTTAAAACATTTATTAAAATCAACGGTAGTTTTTTTTATATACTCGATTGCCAATCTAGGAAGTTCGTGTTTTGGAGGAAATGCCATTGTTCCGTTAGAAATTAGTGGGTGTGTTCTTGCTAATACATCGTCATATGCTGGATTATTACCGACCCATCCAGCTCCTCTAACCTGTTCGTTTTCATATCCAACAAAGGCTTTATATTTTTCTACAAGATATGTAATGGGTTCTAAACAGAAACTGTCAGCATCAACATATATGCCACCGTATTTATATAAAATTTCCCATCGTAAAATATCAGCTACGCCTGCCAATTCTCTCATTTCATCTATTCTGTTTTGTAATACTGAAACAAATCCTCTTTTTTTCATTTCTTCTTCTGTCCAAAGAATATATTCAAATCCTTCTGAATCGTGTTTATTTTTCCAAGTATCCATAAATTTAGTGGGGGGTGTTTTTGGTCCTATCCATATTTGATGAATAATTTTTGGTATAGACATATAGTTATAAATAATATTTACTTTTTAAATATATTCATTTAAAAATTATAAAGAATATAATTACATATATGAGTGATTTTGATTTTGCGAAAGAAATGGTTTTGGGGAAAAAACATGTAAATATTTTACAATATAATAATGATAAATATGATTTTAGACCTTTTGCACGAGAGTGTTTTAATATTGTAAATTTATGCGAAGTTCATATTAATAATCCAAAATATGATAAATTTGTAGAGTTTAAAAAAGACGTACAAACTTGGTATCATAAAACATTTTATAATTATTTAGATAGTGACAAAGGGAAACATATGCAATTGGTATATGATAAATTAATAGTAGATGTTATATTACCATATTTGGGAATTAATGAAGCATTAGTGCAAAAATTTCCATCATTTAGAGCGCAATTACCCAATAATGTGGCAGTTGCGAAAATACATACAGATAATAGTTTAGGTCATCCTATAGGAGAAATTAATTTTACATATACATTTACAGAAATGAGGGATACTACTTCTATATTAATTGAAAAAATGCCAACAATGAATGAATTTATGAAAATAGAAGCGGATGAAAATAATATAGTATCATTTAATGCAAATTTATGTAAACATTATAATGAAGTAAATAAAACAGGAAAAACTAGAATGAGTATGGATTTTAGAGTATTACCTTTAAACTATAAACCAGGATATGATGGTGTTAGTCATACTTCAAACAAAAAATTTGCTGATGGAGAATATTATAATTTAGTTAAAAGAATTTAAAAAAAAAGGAAATATTAGGTTATAAATGTCATGTGAAGAATATAAAAAACAGTTTTTTTCTGATTTAAGTGAATATTCGTATAGAGAATTTAATGAATTTGAAGAAAAATGTGTAGCAGTTCATAATAGAAATAAACATAAAATTGTTGGTGTGGTTAATTTGTAATTAGTATAACTAATTTAAATAATAAATAATAAAGTATTTATAATGAGTATTAACCAAGTCAAAGAATATTGGGATAAAAGACCATGTAATATTAGTCATTCGTCGAAAGATATAGGAAGCAAAGAGTATTTTAATGAAGTGACTAAGAGAAAATATCTTGTTGAGCCACATATTTTAGATTTTGCTGATTTTAAAAATTGGAGAAATAAAAGTGTTTTAGAAGTCGGTTGTGGTATAGGAACAGCAGCCCATTCTTTTATAGAAAATGGAGCGAATTATAATGGATTAGATATTTCAATCAAATCATTAGAATTAGCAAAAAAAAGATTTGAAGTATTTAAATTAAAAGGTAGTTTAATAAATGCAAATATTGAAACATACAAAGATGAAAAAAAATATGATTTAATTTATAGTTTTGGTGTTTTACATCATACTCCTGATACACAAAAAGCAGTAGATAATATTTATAGTTTATTGAAACCAGGTGGTACATTCAAATTAATGTTATACGCAAAAAATTCTTGGAAATATTTTAGAATTAAAGATGGATTGGATCAATATGAAGCTCAATCAAATGTCCCCATAGCAGATGTATATACAGACACCGAAGTATATAATTTATTAAAAGATTTCACAAATGTTACAATAAAACAATCACATATTTTTCCATATAAAATCGCCGAATATAAAAATTATGAATATGTAAAGGAAGATTATTTCCAATCGATGTCTAATAATTTATTTAATTGTTTAGAATCCAATTTAGGGTGGCATTTATGTATAACTTGTAAAAAATAGATTAAATTTAAAAAAAAATAGATTAAATTTAATAAATAATATAAAATAATAGTTTTATATTATTTATAATGTCTAATAAAAATATTACCGTTATTGGTATTGGTAGACTTGGGTTGGGGTTAGCATTGTTGATTGAAAAAGCTGGATTTAATGTGTGCGGTGTTGATATATTTCCAAGTTATGTTAAGACGTTGAATGATAAAACATTTAAAACGAAAGAACCGGAGTATGAAAATTTACTAAAAAATAGTAAAAATTTTCATGCTACCACTGATTTACTAGAAGGGTTAAATCACTCAGATATAATTTTTATTATTGTCCCAACACCCAACGGCGGAGGAGAAAGATTTTACGACCATTCTATTCTATCAAATTTGTTATTGAAAATTAATAAACATAAAGTAAAAAATAAAAGTTTGATAATAGGTTGTACGGTAATGCCTGGATATATAAGGGATATTGCGAAGTTACTTGTTAAAGATTGTGAAAATACAACTGTAAATTATAATCCTGAATTTATTGCGCAGGGAGAAATCGTGAAGGGATTTAGAAATCCAGATATAATTTTAATTGGGACAGATGATGATACATTAGGTAATAAATTAGAAGAAATCTATAAAAATATTGCTGAAACAAGTCCAAGATATTGTGTTTTAACACCAATAGAGGCTGAAATGGTAAAAATTTCGATTAATGGATTTATCACTACAAAATTATCATTTGCGAATATGATATCAGATGTTTGTGATAAATTAGGAGCAGATAAAAAGAAAGTTCTTAAATCTGTAGGTGGTGATTCTCGTATAGGAAATAAATATTTTAACCCAGGTTATTCATTCGGAGGACCTTGTTTTCCTAGAGATACAAAGGCATTAAAACAAATAGTTGATTCTGTTGATCTTAATAGTGATTTATTAGCAGCAACAACAAAATACAATGAAGAACATTCTATGTTTCAGACAAACCAATTATTAGAACAAGGAAAGGAAGAATATGTTATTGAGGATATATGTTATAAGGAGGGGAGTAATATTCCTATTATAGAAGAAAGTGCTAAGTTGAAGATAGCTAGAAATCTAGTTAAAGCTGGAAAGAAAGTGACTATAAAGGATGAATCCCATATGATTGACGAAGTAATTAAAGAGTATGGTAATTTATTTTATTATGAATTAAAATAATTTTAATCAATACAAATTAAATGTTATTGGTAAGTATTATAATAAAATACTTTTATTATATTATAATAATGAATAAAAATAATTATGGTTATATATTTAATGATATACAAATTACAGATGATTATGTGATAAAAAAAGGAAAAAATAAAAAAGGTATATTCAAAATTAATAATGAAATATTGTTTTATAGAAAAATTAATGATGAAAATATTTTATTACCGGTGCCTAGATTAATATCAAGTAGTAATGGAATATTAAAAATAGAATATATAAAAAAATCAAAAGTATTAACGAATGAGATTAACGAAA
>Ga0209192_10001670_pt1 | contig 17125 bp, 39 predicted proteins | sample ArcticOcean_MG_C_11_FD_187433 | JGI IMG/M metagenome (GOLD analysis project Ga0209192, IMG submission 187433) | Marine microbial communities from western Arctic Ocean - ArcticOcean_MG_CB2_154 (SPAdes) (version 2) | ecosystem: Environmental > Aquatic > Marine > Oceanic | place: Arctic Ocean... | reverse complement strand
TGGCAGTGCAGCAGCAACAGCAAGAGCAGCGATGTTATCTCCTGGCAGATATAATGCAATAAGTGATGGAGGTATAGAACCTTCTGCGTTTGAATCAGTCTGGGCAACTACAGCAATCAATGAAACTATCACCATACCGACACAAGCAGGAACTTTTAATGCTGACGTTGATTGGGGTGATGGTACTGCCGTTCAGAACATCACTACCTCCACTGGATTTACGCACGTTTATGCTGCTATTGGCGACCACACGATTAGCATCACTGGGACGTTCCCGAATATCTACTTTGCTAACAACGGTGCTAGCGATAAACTTAAGATTAAGCGGGTGACGAATCTGGGTACGGTAGGGTGGACAAGTCTGTATAAAGCATTTCACGGCTGTACTAACCTGACTGAATTTACAGCGGGATCAACAGACACTTCAGTAGTAACGCGGATGGATCAGATGTTACGAGGGTGTTCTGTATTAACCAGTCTGGATGTAGCTAGCTTTGATACGGCAAACGTAACGAATATGAGTTATATGCTACAAAGTACTGGTGGGTTAACCAGCATGATTGGCGTAGAGGACTGGGACGTCACAGGGCTTACCAGCACTGGCAGCCTCACCAGCTTCATCACTAGCGGCAAGATGACTACATCTCAGTACGACAACTTGCTAGTCAAGTGGGAAGCACAAAACGTACTATCAGGTCTGACACCAAACTTCGGTGCTAGCACATACACTGGAGGAAGCGCAGCAGCGACAGCGAAAGCAACTTTAGGAAGTGCAGACAATTGGGTGATAGCAGATGGAGGAATAGCATGATCTTTACGAAGGAATGTGATAGAAAATTAACAACAGAAAAATTCAATTTAATAACTAACCAATAGCCTAGGAGGCCAACATGATTGTTACAAAACAAGGTGGAAATTTTATTATCAATAGTGCATCGTTTGCATTAGGAGACAGTGACGGACAGTATGTTGCTTATCGCAACGATGCTATCGTTCAAGAGTTTGCTACTGAAGAACTTATGATAGAGTCACACAAAGTTCAGTTTCCAGATTACTATATCGAACTCGAAAGTATGGAACCCCAAGAACCTGATTTCGAAAACATTAACGAAGTTGCGCCATAAAGAATTCGTTGACGTAACATTGAAATTAGGTAAAGAATGCGGTCATCTCGCTCTCATTATTATCCAATGGGGGCTCTTAATAGAGGAATAATTATGGCAATTTGGGAATCGCTTACTCGCTCGTATCAAATGAGCAACGATAGTTTATCTGAAGAAGAAGACGATAATATAAAACCATTATCAGAAACTTACTATGATGCATCTCGGCAACCCAAAAGCGGGTATGCTGTTCCTGAACGACATTCTAAAATTAGGCAAGAGAAAATCCGTCAGGATTTCCTGAAGAAATGGGAAGAATTAGAAAGAAAAATATAAGATTCTTATATACCACATGTGGTATAACTATGCATACCGCGCCCATCCACTCTCCACTCTCCCCTCTCCCAACCCCTTGATTTCATTGAAGTTTCTGGGGTTGCATTTCATCCCCAGTCTGGTATAATGGTTACATTAAATAGAGAAGTGGAAGAAAGATGAGTATTACATTAGAGCAGTTGCAGTCACGCAAGGAAGCAAGAAACCCAGCACAGTGGGACTGGCGTTTGCTGGATAGTTCTTGCTATGCTGCTGGTAACTCACCAGTGTTAAACCTCAAGTTTGCGCGAGAGGTGCATAAGCAGTCGCGTTCTTTTCACAATCTCAGGAGGGACAAGATTCGTGCATCCTTGCGTCAACGCAGGGCAGGATTTAAACTTAGACTGCTGCGGTCTAGTCGCTAAGTCCTTGATTCCATTGAGGTTTTAGGGGTTGCATTTGACCCCCAGTCTGGTATAATAGTTGTAAGAATTGAGAAATAGAGAAAGAAAGATGAAAAGTTTAAAAACGTTTAAAGTAGAATACATGGATGCATCGGGTATGTTGCATCTTGTCATTGTTGAGGCGACTTCAGTCGTTGCAGCATGCAATAAAGCATTTAGTGTTCGCACTGATTGCGAGATCACTCTGGGAGCAAAAGTCTTCACAGGAGAGACATGGTAATGAAAATGTCTTTAGAAGAAGCAGAAGCACTCGGAGTCGATCTGGATGTCGGATACGAGTCGCGTGATAAGGCAGCATTAGCACGTTGGAATGCAGTCAAGTATCGCGAGAAGACGGAAGCAACAATCCGCGACACTAAAGTGGTCGATAAGATCGCAGAAATTGTAAAGAGGATGGAAGATGAAAAATAAAACGAATATTGAGAAGATGGAAATCGCACTGTATGTTGTTGGTGGGATGATTTTATTACAGTTGGTATTGCCAACACTTTACACTTGGGGATTGTAAGAATGAAATTTGACGGACTAGGAAATAATAATATGGATAAGCGTTACGATGTACGATACATGAGCGATGCCGTGGGCGAACTTTTGGGTTCCAATATGTCATTGGCAGATGCTCAAGCACTGGTGCGCGTGAATGCAGATGACATGCATCCCGAAAATGCAGCAGACCTGATAATCCGAGAGGTAAAGGATTACCGAGGACTTGGTCAAGAGTAATAGTGAGAAAATATTTTATGTCAAACTTGAAAGAACTTAGCAACCAAGAACTAGTCACTATGCGCGATGACGCATACGAGGCAGAAGTGCGGATGCAAAGTAAGCGGTGGATGCACGACACTAAAGCGTCAGTGTCGAGGCGAAGCACATCAGTTGCGAATGAGTTATGTCGCAGGTTGCTTGAAGGCACAATGGAATTTGATGATGATGGGGAATTGAAATGAATAATGGGAAAGGATGTTATCCTAGTGCAGAGGCGATGCAAAATCGCTACAATATCTACGTTTCGTGTATGAAAGGTAGTGGGGAATACATTAAAACTTTTGACGAATGGATGGAATCATAATGATAGTAATGAAAGATGGATCAGACTTGCAAAAAATCCTCAATTCTGTGCTTGCTGAGATGCGAGAACTTGAACAAGAAAATATGGACAAGGAAGACGAGAATGCGCGTTTACTGCAACAGTTGCTTGTTGCAAGGGAAGATACCTATGTAGCGATAGACGCAGAACGTCTACGCGCATGGAAAGAGAACAAGGCATTCCAGTATGACCTCGCAGAAGAGAATGCAGAACTTCGAAAGAAACTCTCAGAGAAGCACGATGATAATGCTCGACTCCAGAGACAACTCGCACTGAAAGAAAAGCACCTCCAAGACGCATACAAATCCCTCGAAGACCTCGAACAGTCCACACTCTCTGCAAACAGCAGGATGTCTAATGCAGAGGTGAAGGTCGATGACCTCGCAGAAGAGAACCTGATACTTTTGGGCAAACTCCGAGACCTTGATACACTCCGACAGGTTGAGAAATTCGAAGAGGCATACGAGTCTCCGACTCCAAAAGAATTTTCTGGGGAAGAACTCTCTATGGTTTATCGTATGGACTCTCTAGAAAAACAACTCGAAGACCTCCGTAGAGATCAAAAAGGTGTGGGGTGGTATCGCGACCGTCACGGTCGGTGGAGGGAAGAGTCATAAAGTGAGCGGTGGCGCGGTATGACTGTCCATACTCCCAAGTCTTTGACTATCATTAAGGTATAATGGTTGTATTGAATAAAGAAACGAAAAAAGAAATATATAAATACATCCAGACAAATAATATTTGGAGTTAAAATGAAGACGTTTAATCAATTTATATCTGAAGGTGTAAATGATCCTGCTATATTCAAAGCAATCTTTCTAGCGGGTGGACCAGGTTCCGGTAAATCATTCATTGTAGGTAAGACTGGATTGACCGCATTAGGATATAAGGTAGTCAACTCTGATGATGCGTTTGAAAATGCCATGAAGAAAGCAGGTATCACTATGGACCCTGAAGGCATCTTTTCTGACGAAGGTCAGTTAGTGCGCGGTAAAGCAAAGGCACTCACTGCTAAGAAGCAAGAAAGATATTTAAAAGGACGTTTAGGTGTTGTTGTCGATGGTACAGGACGCGACCATGTCAAACTCAAGAATCAAGCAAAGATGATGAAAGAATTGGGTTATGATATCGCGATGATATTTGTAAACACCGATAAAGAAACGGCAGTTTCCCGTAATCAACAACGCGCAAGATCACTACCTGATGCAGAGGTTGCTAAGATGTGGGAAAACATACAGAAGAACATTGGTATGTTTCAGACTTTCTTTGGTAAAAATAATTTTCTCGTAGTTGATAACTCGTTGGGTAAAGACTATAAGTCCGAGACTCTACGCGCATACAAAGATGCCACAAAGTTTACAAATAAAAGTCCAGACAATAAACTTGCCAAACAGTGGATTTCTAAAGAGAAATCTAAAAAGAAAAAATGAATTCTCAAATACCACACCCAACCAATTTTACCCTATTTCTCTCCTCCTAACCCCTTGATTTCATTGAGGTTTTAGGGGTTGTATTTGACCCCCATTAGGGTATAATGGTTGTATTGAATAGAGAAATGGAAGGAAGAAAGGTGGCAAAGAGCAACTTGTAAAGTGGAGTCAGTAATGAGAGACATTGATAACCAATTTATACCCGCAAGTATTAGAACTAAATGGGTAGAACTAGCGAAGGACAGTAATATGGAAAAAACAGATATCACAATGAGCAATGTTTATGAACTCTGTTTCCAAGTGGGCATCGATTCGGCATTGATAAAGATGGCGCGAGAAGAAAATCTTGCAACATTGTTTGTCACATTGCGTGAGAAGTTTAAATTCAGCCAAGAGCAAATGCGTCAATGCATTATCTTCATCAAAGAGACCCTGTAATATGAATCGCATAGTTTACGGTGAAGGACGACAGAAACTTGGGGCATTTCAACCCGATAGTCAGTACGCAAGGATTGGTTCCTACAAGGGATTAGGTGTGTGGATGGCGAAGGGGTACGGATACATGAGGATCAAAGTTTGTTGCGAAAAGCGTTCAAACATTGCCAGACTATTCGGCAACAAAGCGAAGCAAGATTGTGTCATGTCCGTTCACCTTGAAAAGAGTAGAGCAAGACTATTCAAGGAATCCTACGAGATATCAATGGTGCAGATAGATAGCAAGTACCAAGGGTTTGGACTCGCACCAAAAATCTACCGATACCTGATGAAGAAAATTGGTCTTACACTCAAGGCAGGGACTCAACAGTCACTTGGAGGCAGGTTCATCTGGAATGAACTCGCCAAGTACAAGGATGTGCAAGTGGTAGGTAAAAAGAACAAGGAATGCTACGACATGGAAGCAGGGGAAGAACGCGAAATGTCTACGGGCATCGATGGTGTCAACTGTTACGACTCTGGCAACTTTACAGCATATGCATATTATAAAGGATAGGAAGATGAATGAAATAAAACAGAAGTCGATTAATAATATTATCGACAAAGTATTGGAAGAAGAGGGATACGAACTATATCAGCAAGTTGATAGTCTAACTGCTATGACAATCATTACCGATATTGAAGATCACTTTGATGTCAACCTAGACCTAAATATTCTTGAAGGTGTCTTAGAAAGAACAGAACTGGTAACGAGGTTAATGGTCGCGGTATGAAACTAATGGTTACTTTCGGCAGTGAGCATATGACACTAGGTGGAGAACGACTCCACAAATGCTATATGATTGTTGAAGGTAAGGATGACGAAGATTGTCGCAAAAAGATATTTGAAATAAGAGGCGACCAATGGGCGTTTTGTTACACGATAGAGAATCTATCGATGAGATATCTTATAGATAAATGGAACCTATATGAAGTATCAGCGCAACAAGCGCAGATACACGGAGATAAAAAGTGAGTGGTTGGTTAGTAGTAGTTACAGGAATTATTTATTTTTATATATGCGCGGAGCAAGCGTATAAAGAGAACATACCAATGGCACTATGCTATGCAGGTTATGCATTTGCCAATATCGGGTTATACCTGTCAGTGAGTAAATAAGATGAGTGAGATTTTTAAGTTTAAAGAAAGCGAGTTTGACAATATTAAAGATTGTTTAAAATATATTAGAGAAGATTGCGAAGGTGATGTGGGAGGAAAAGAATTCCTTGTTACACGAATTATCTCAACAGGCGAAGATCAGTGGGGTACTTATAGTGAGTCCCGACAAGAAATAGAATTACAATTATTGGAAGAAGAAAAATGAAAAGACTAAGTATCGCTATAGCATTAACCGCATTAGTATCAGCACCAGCATATGCGATGAATGACCAAGTTCAAAACGCACTTATTTCCGTTGGAATCAGTAGTGCAGTTAATTGGATCGTCACTAAACCGCAAAGGGATCGAGTAGTTCAGCAAGAGAGACAGTATGAGTCAGCGAACCGTTCGCAATACCCAAACTTTGTCTGCAATTCAGACCCACTAGATTGTTCTTATCAGCAAGGAATTTATGATAGAAACAAAGAGCGATGGCAGCAACAGAATTCCAATGCGTACAACTGTGGTCGATACGGCACTGGTTGTTAGTAAGAGCAGATTTTAGATGCTCATATTAGTCTTTTTGCTGTTTATGACAAGAATGAGCATCTAATACCGTGGTATGCATAGTCATACCGCGCCCCCGCCAGAATCCCCTAAGTCCTTGATTTCATTGCACTTTTCCTTACACTCTAACCCATTGATTTCATTGAAGTTTCTGGGGTTGCATTTGACCTCCACTCTGGTATAATGGTTACATCAAATAGAGAAGCAAAGGAAAAAAGATGGGAAACAAAGGTCACGATTGGGGAAAGTCAAAAACGCATCCGCGTATGCCTTCACTCATGAGAAAGAAAGGAAGAAAAATGAGCAACTTGAACACTTTTGGCAAGAAGCACCTCGAAGTATATCTTAACCATTATGCTATGGGATTGATTAATTTTAAAGAATTATGTCGCTATAGTGTCGTGTGCTTCAATGATAGGACGTAAGTCATTGATTTCATTGAAGTTTCTGGGGTTGCATTTGGTCCTGGTTAGGGTATAATGGTTGTATTGAATAGAGAAACAGAGACAAAAAGATGAAAATAGGACAAGCAGTTTGGGTAAAGTGTGCAGGAAGTGATGCCTGGGTAAGTGGTGTTATCACTGGATTTACTGCCAAGCGCATACGAGTCCTTAACGAAGTCCGAGGCATTGAAGGACTGTATGCCCCACAAAATGTTGAAGCAAAGTAAAAGGAAAGAGAAGTAATATGTGTGATTTAGAATTAGGAAAGGCGCGAGTCAAAGAAGCATTGGAAAACGACTATGCAAAATGGTGTGGTAGAACGCAATACGATATTGATGCTGAGAAGAGATACAAGATTATCTTTACCGAAGGACCAAACTATATCAGGGTTATCCGCACTGAAGAATCAGACCGAAAATCGGTTGTCGGGTTCATCGTCAAGAAAGCGACAAAGGGTTTTCAGGTTGGCGACATCCTCAAAGCAGCAGGATGGAACGCACCTGCAACGAACTTTGCGCGTGGACATGTTGAAGATGAAGAACTGCGATTGAATTGGGCAGGAATATAATGCATAGTGAATCAAAAAGTCTCTGGTTATTGAAGTGGACTGCGTCTGCTTTGATACTGATAGGAATAGCGTTCCGGTCAGCAGAGGGAGACTATAAAAGTTATGACCTGATAGTAACATTCTTTGGAGTGTTGGGATGGTCACTTGTTAGTATCGTATGGAAAGACCGAGCAATGATAATGCTCAATGCGGTAAGTTTGTTTGTACTTGGAGTAGGAATCTTAAATAATGTTTAGAAATATTTTATCATACGTTTTAGCATTCATGATGGGATCAGGAATGGTTATGTCATATGTCTCACCCGCAATAGGGTTGGTCATTTTGATACTATCGGGAATATTTTATTTGCTGCTTGATTGGAAATCGCAAGAATGGAAATCTAAAGTATCAAGGGAGTGCATCTAATGGAACCAGAATTTAGGATGCTGCGGGAGGTTACTGTTTGGAGTGGTTCACCTTACCCAGTACCTAATCACGATTATCTTGTGAACAAAACACAAGAGCGATGCATTGCGTATCGCAAACAAGGTCATGAAGGATGGGAGAAGTTTACTAAACCTCTGACATTCAGTAAGACCCGAAGAAAGTTTAAAAACCTGAAGGAAGAAATTCCTACAACATTCATTAAACCTTTCCAAGACGATCCTTGGAATAACACATCATACAATTCACTAGAGAGTTATTTTCAATGAGCATGTCACCAGAACGCATTCAGGAAGAATGTAAAAAACGCAAAGAGCAACGGAAACGAATTAAAGACCGTAAAGCAAAGAGGAGTGCTAAACTGAGAAATCGCCAACCTGCGAAGAAATCGCGTAAGTCCATTCCACCATCAATTGATGTCCCAGGAAAAATGGTTTCCTTTCGACCCAATCCAAACTCCGATATTTTATTCGGTGAAGTCATAGGTGTTCGTTTAGACTTGAGGATACCAGCGAATCCAGAGTATCCACATTCGCGTGAGTATCACAAGACTATTACAGTTGAGTTGGGCGATGGTAGGATACTAAATATGTCGGGCGATCACGAAGACCTGAAAAAGATTAGAATGGTTGCGGAGTCTTAATGAGATTACTAGTTTTTACTATCGCTTGTTCTATCTCATTGAGTAGCAATGGTGTTGAGCATGGCGACCCCGAAGTCTTATGTCTTGCAGAAAATATATATCACGAATCCCGTGATCAAAATATTAATGGAAGACTTGCAGTTGCTCATGTTAGTATAAATAGAATGGAATCCAAACGGTTCCCCGATACACTTTGTGGTGTGGTAAAGCAAGGGTACACGAAACCTTCTTGGAAAGATGGCAGACCAATACCTATAAAAAATAAATGTCAGTTTTCTTGGTATTGCGATGGTAAGGTTGACGAAATTCTTGAACCTAATTCATGGGACTCTGCGTGGCGAGTGGCATACTTTGTCTACTCCCACAGAGTCGAAAAAAGTACTACAGACAATAGATGGGATGATAGTGTAGAAGGTGCGATGTGGTATCACAATACACAAGTCAATCCGTACTGGGTTGCTAGTATGCGAAAAGTTAAACAGGAAGGTAGTCATATTTTTTATATAGCAGGAAATTAAAAATGCTTTATCTAACACTACTAACAGCACTGGCAATTGCCAGTGTTGCCGCATGGTATTCTATACTCGGGCTTATCGCAATATTTTCAGGGGCAGTTATACCGATTGCTATCATGGGTGGAGTGCTTGAAGTCGGTAAACTTGTGACTGCAACTTGGTTGCATCGTAACTGGGGAAAAGCACCACTACTGATGAAGTCGTATTTAACATCGGCAGTTGTATTGCTGATGGTGATTACATCACTGGGCATCTTTGGGTTTCTATCTAAAGCGCATCTTGAAACGACAATTTCGAGCGGTGGTAATAACGAACTGAAAATAGAAAACCTTGAAAGACAGATAGATAACGAGCAACGAAAAATAGGCGATGCAGAAATTGTTATGGGACAGTTGGATGCCCAAGTGCAAACGCTGATAGAATATGATAGGGTGCGCGGAAAGGAAGGCGCGATGGCAGTGCGTAAGAATCAGGCAGAAGAACGCGCATCCCTCAACGATGATATCAACACATCATACGCAAACATAGAAGCGTTACAGGATAAACTGTTACCTGTTAAACAAGCGCAGATACAATTGGAAGTTGAAGTTGGGCCGTTGAAATACATTGCAGAGTTAATCTATGGTGACCAAGCAGTTGATTACTTTGATGAAGCAGTGCGATGGGTTATCATACTATTGATCATTACATTTGACCCACTGGCAATTGTTCTATTACTCGCAGCATCTATGGGGTTCCGTGATAAGAAGATGGCGAAGGTATTCTATGACGATGGCAATATGAAGGTCTCGCCAGACAATGTTACAAACTTGGATGAAGAGATTGAGATGCCAATCGTGCAACCTAGAGTAATGCCACAGTATGAACCAATCATAAGGGAACTAGTAAATGTTGAACCAGAATACTTTGAGGATAAACTTGTGGAAGAAGTTGACGATATCCCCGAAGACGATTACGATGTTGCTATTTCAGGTGATGAATATAAGGATGACGGGCAGAATATTACGAAAGCGGAAGTGAAAATGATAAAGAAGCATCTTAATATACGATGAACTGAATGAGTATTAATATACTATGAATAGATTTAAAATTGAAACTACACCAGAAGCATGCGCTAGGTCACTCTGTGATTCACATGTGGTCAAGATGGTTCTTGAAGAAGGACAGATGCTATCAACAGTACATCGTGTTGTTGACGGTAGAGAGTTCATCGGCAAGACCAAATTAGGACGCAACCAGAAGCAGTGGGTTCTTCCTGATAGGCGCGAAAAGTCTCTCTACAAAGCATGCCATGTCAATCACCCTTGCACAGTATGGGCGCGAGAGACCGTTGCTAACTACAAGTGGGCGTTTCGATTCTTTGATGCGGTCGCTAAAGAATACACTTGGCGATACGAAAAGGATCATAAGACCTACTACAAACTAAACTGGTTATTGAGGAGTCCTCCCTGTAACATAAACCGAAGTCTTGAGTTGACACCGTTTCCTTTGGCGATGGGTGCAGCACCTTATTGCATTGACGAAGAAAATCCCATACAGTCATACCGAGATTACTATTGGTCAAAGCGAGACAACTTTGATATGGTCTGGACTAAGCGGGAGAAACCTTCTTGGTTCAAGTCAACAAAAAGATTTAGGATGGCAGAGTTGGCGCACTCTTATGGACAGACCGTTGAAGAGTTTACTGCACAAGTAGATGCATATCGAAAAGAGAATGGACTAACATGACAACAGCAACCAAACTATTTAATATCAGGATAACACCTGACAAGCATTTGCAATTTAAGCGGTACGCACAGAGGCATAATGTTTCTATGGGCGCATTAATAAACGGTTACATAGACCGTTTGCTTGATGGCACAGAAGATACACCCGCAGAAGATATGGAAAGAAGACTGAGGTCGAAAGACCCACTAGACTCAATACGAACACAATATGTTGAAGGAGAAGATTATTAAAAATACAAATGAAATAGATTATCGTTACAGTGAAGATAAATTAATTGAAGAGTTGACCAAGTATATCGATGCAACCTATGGCGAACATTACGCACAAGATAAAATCCAGTCCACAGAATTCATTATTGATGGTGGACACGGAACTGGATTCTGCATCGGCAACATTATGAAATACTCCCAGCGATACGGAAAGAAAGACGGATGGAACCGCAAGGATTTATTGAAGGTTCTCCACTACGGCATTATCGCCCTGCACGTTCACGAAGAAGAACACGGAGAGTGAGCGGTGGCGTGGTATGCATAGTCATACCACTCCTAAGTCACTGATTCCATTGACTTTTCTATATCCCCTAACCCATTGATTCCATTGGGTTTTCTGGGGTTGCATTTCATCCCCAATACGGTATAATGGTTACATTGAATAGAGAAATGAAGGAAGAAAGTAATGAAAGAATCAGTAGCAGATAAAATGAGTCGGGCGTATGTCCTCGGTGCAGACGATGCCAATAGGGTGCGAAGACAGGAACTCGAAGAGTTGCGCGACCTTTGCGATAATCAAGCAAGGATCATAGAGTCTATGCAGAAGCAAATCAACAAGATGAGAGAAGCAGCATAATGAATATTTTTGATTACATTTCACCCGAAAACGAAATGTCAATTTACAAAAACATACCAATGAGATATCGCGATAACATTGTCATTCGCGCACTCGCATATTCTGGTTGCAGATTTAAGTATCGCGGTCCAAGACGCGCAGGTATTCTAGGACAGGCAACTTGCCTTGTAGAAGACGCAGTCACATTCGCAATTTATCCAAAGTGAGTAATATGATTACATTGTACAAAAACCATAATGGTCGTGTTGGCATCTGGGAAGGTTGGACTGAGGGAGACATAGTTTTTTCTCGCAGTGCAACTGTCATAGGTGGCAAAGCAGTTACCAGTCAGCATACCGCAGTCGGTAAAAACATCGGTCGGTCAAACGAGACCACACCCGAAGAGCAGGCGATTCTTGAACTGGAATCTAAGTCACGGTTGAAGATTGACAAAGGGTATGTTGACACCATCAAGGCAGCACAAGTCACATCGACTAACGCATTGGGTTTACCTAAACCTATGCTTGCGGCACAACTTGATAAAGTCAAACCAGAAAGTATTGACTGGGAGACTGCGTTCGTTCAACCTAAGTTAGACGGACACCGCGCACTCTACAAGGATGGAGTCTTATACAGTCGGTCAGGAAAAGTTATCGACCTTCCGCATATTGTCGAGGCGATAGAATCTTGCGATCTGAAGAATCTTCATCTTGATGGCGAACTTTATCTTCACGGCAAAACTCTACAGGAAGTGTCGAGTCTTATCAAGGGAGCAAAGAAGAATCCCGAAGCATCCTTATCGGTTGAGTATTGGGTATACGATATCGTGAGTGGTTACCCGTTTTGGATGCGATGCGGAATGCTTTGGGAAGCATACGACACATCTGTTCCTTCTTCCACATTCCCAATAAAGTGGACTGAGACAACAGAGGTCAGGAGTCTTGAAGAAGCGATGCAACAGCACGAAAAATATCGTGAATTTAAAATGGAAGGCACGATGATTCGATTCGGCAAAGACGGTTATCAGGTTGATAAGCGATCTAAGAAGTTGCTCAAGGTCAAAGAGTTTCACGATGCAGAGTTCAAGGTCATCGGTTACGAAGAAGGCAAAGCATACATTCGCGGAGACAAAACATATCGCGTTCCCGTCTGGATTTGCGAGACCGAGTCTGGTGGAACCTTCAATGTTACAGCAGCAGGTAACATGCATGAGAAAGCACTAGAGTGGAAAGAGCGAGATGCATGTGTTGGCGAGATTCTAACAGTCAAGTTTCACAACTACTCTAAGGATGGCATCCCACAACTACCCACAGCATTGCAATGGAAGGTAGCACTATGAGACAATATTATTCTACATCACACGACTTCAATGGTCGCAAGGTAAAGAAGAAAGCAGTCGGTGGGGAGCGGTACAAAAAGCACCCATCTCAGGACTTCAAACCGATAGCAGACGCACCAGTTCGTGTTATGCGTGGAGACACTACACAGTATAAGTCTGTTGACTCAGACCAAAGCAAGGGTGCATGTGTTGGACCAAAGTACAACAAATATACAGGAACACTAATCAAGGGCATCAGTGTGCTTCACAAGTCAAATGCCATTCCAATCCTAAATAAAGAAGAGATAATTGATATTGCGAGAATGCGAAGATAGAATGAAAAAATACAACTTGAAGTTGATAACAGATATTCCACTATTGGAACAGATCGACATAGGCGGGAAGAGACACTACACCGACAGCGAGGGGATCATCAAGAACCCCTATCCCTCGGTCACCACAGTGCTGTCTGCTGATCCTTCTAGTAAGAAAGGTCTAGATAGGTGGCGGAAGCGTGTCGGTGAGCAGGAGGCAAACAGGGTCTCCACACAGGCACTCTCTAAAGGTAATGACGTTCACGAAATGATTGAGTGTCATATCCTTGGTGAAGAGCAGAAGAAAATGATGCCAAATGTTAGGGCATTGTTTGCTGGTCTGCGCGATGTTGCTGATGCGCGTATAGATAATGTTAGGATGGTGGAAGGACAGATGTTCTCTCATCATCTTCAAGTTGCGGGAACGGTTGACCTTGTCGCAGAGTTTGATGGCAGACTTTCTATCATTGATTGGAAGACTTCATCAAAAGAGAAACCAAGAAAGTTTATAAATAATTACTTCAAGCAAGAGTCTGCGTATGCTGTTATGTTCGAAGAGCGAACAGGTATTCCAGTAGACCAACTTGTAACTATTATTGCTCATCCAGAAGGGACGCAGGTGTTCGTTGAACATCGTGATAACTGGATTGAAGGATTCATGGATTTGAGGAAATTATATGCAGAACAGCAAGGCAGATTGGAGTAATAATGTGACTTGGAATTATAGAGTGGCACATCGTCCTGGGTCAGAAGACCCATGTTATGCCATACACGAAGTTTACTATGATGACGAAGGTCGCGTAACTCTCTACAGTGTGGCAGCGATAGCAGCGATAGGGGATACATTTGAGGAATGTGAAGTTGACCTTTCTCATATGCACGATGCCTTTAACCAAGAACCCTTGAATTTAAATCATGTTGATCATCTAATAAAAGTTAGAAAAGACATGCTTGGGTTAGATAAAAAGTATAAATAAAAGAAACTTCTAATAATAGTCGGGCGTTTCAAGGATGAATGATGGAAGAGATAGGAGAAATATTGATAGGACGGGCGATGATCTCATGGAAGGGACTCTTAAAAATTTGAGACACCAGATAGGCAGAGTCGAAAATAGAGTTATGAAAATTGAAAAGTCTGTTTATTTTTTTATTATCATTTTAGTGTTTATTCAATTTATTCCCATACTAACAGATAGGATTTAAAGTTCGATGATAAATAACGAAAAAGTAGAACAGGGATATTCTCAACTTAAAGTAGAGATAGCGGTTTTAAAAACCAAAGGCGATCAAACCAATGCCTCGCTGAAATCTATCATAAACCAGATCAATGAGGTTGAGCATAGGGTTAGAAAACTCGAACGCACAACATATCTACTGCTGGGAGGTTTAATATTTCTCCAATTGCTCCCGATGTTCGTTAACATTCATAGTATGGTTATTGGTCAGTGATGCTAACACTACTAATAGCGTCAGCCTTATCCTAGTCCCTCAAAATGCCCCCTCCGTAAGTTGTTGATTACATTAACATTCTAGGTCTTGCATTTCACCCCCAAAAGAGTATAATGGTTACATTGAATGGAGGAATAGGCCACAATAATGTGTCTTCCGATTATTCAATGGAGATTACCTATGGCAATTGCCGAATTCACACGACCACTTTCAGAACGCATTGAGAGATGGGTTAGTACAGGTTCAAAACGATCACGCATTCTACTTCACCCTGAAGACTATGTAAGTTTATCTGACACCAAGCGAGAAAAACTTGAGCAGCAATATAAACTGCCAATTGAAGTTCTCGGTGGAAAAGTTGCACTGATGAAGTATGTTGGAGAAAATTCAGACATAGTTATTAAAGATGTACCAGACGATATTGTATTCGTTGACCCATTGAAAGAATTGGAGAATTCGTAATGTACGAATACCTGACACTTCCAAAGTTGAGTAAGATGTTCAATTGCATAGAGTATCCATCACCGAGTAAGGTATGGAGGACTCTAAATGCTAAAGATAATGAAATTATGCAACGCATGATGAAGGATAAAAATTCTGTAATAGGTAAGGCGGTTAGAGAAGGGCGCAAGGCACATAAGACCCTTGAAGAAAATTCTGCAATTGATGAATATCAACAAGCGATCCTTGATATCTTTAACAGGGATATTGGTGTCGATATTGACGAAGTCTGGGCAAAGGAGAAAGGAGTCATCTCTAAGGTGAATCGTTTCCGAGGACAGTTTGACGGAGTTGGAATATTTCGCGGAAAGACTACAATATGGGATTACAAAAAAACCAATAAACTCAAGACTCCCGCACAAACAAAAAACTATGTCAAGCAGTGTGCTGCGTATGCTATTGGACATGATGAAATGTATGGGACTGAAATTGAGCAAATTGCAGTATTGAATATTGGTGGTAAGACGAAGGACGAACTCGCGACTCGCGTTTTTACCTATGACTTACACGATGGCATCCGAAATATGTTCTTGTTTGACCTCCAGCAATACTACAAGGTGACTCAAACTCATGAACCTTTACCTGTCTAAAAATATGCCAGCATACATGAGAGTGTATGCTGACTTTGCATCAGGATACATTGGTCTTGATAAACTGCGTGGTGACGTACTTGTTAGATTAAAGTACGGGAACATTGATGGTGACTCTTACGGTCTTTGCTGGGGAGATAACTATGGAGCAGAGATTGACATAGCAACTAGAACTATGGGCGAGTCTATAAGTCGAGAAGATAAACTAAAAACACTTGGTCACGAACTGGTTCACGCAAAGCAGTATCTCAAGCGTGAACTGGTTGCACCCAAAGCACCAACGCATTGTGAGCGTTGGCAAGGCATCAATATCCACTATGACCCAAGGATTGAAAGTGATATGCCGTGGGAACTTGAGGCGACAAAGTTGGAAGATGAAATCTATAATGCGTTTCTCAAATGGAGTATAAATAAAGAGACAAACTAGGGGATGAATATAGCATGCCAGAATTGGTAGCAAGTGATATGAAAAAAAACGCATCTAGTGGTACATATGCTGGAGACAGTCGTGATGCTATTTTCGAAACAAAGATAAAAGAAAACCGACCCTTTATTATAGGTAAGGATAAGAATGGAAAGCAAGTTACTGGGGTTAAGTACGATAAGAAGAAAAAAACCCTATCTTATTATGTTGGAAATAAAACAAAAGTTATTACCACTGTTGCCTACACTAAAGTATTTAAAGACCCAGATTTTGGTGGGGGTTCTGGTTCTGGTGGTGGTGCTGATGACACCAAATGGACGGAGTCCCTCCAATGCTACTACTGCTCTTATGTCTTCAACGTTGCAAAGAAAAAGATCGCGTCAGCATCTCCTGCTGACTTAAAGAAAGGCGGTCAGTATGTTAAAGCATCTGCATCCCTAAAAGATTGCCTTGCCAAAGGTCCAGCAGACTGGATAGCGAATGATGTTTATATAAAGTCTGCAAACGTACTCTACGAACATTTCGGCAAGAAGATGAAAGTACCAGTTTATTTTCATCGTGGTTCTCTCTTCATGGAAAATCTCTATGAGGCAAAAAAGGCAACGCATAAAATAGATAAAAAATCTGAAGCGCAGCAAGCACCTGGAAGTTTCTCAAATGATAAATGGAATCCAGGCGATATATGGGCATCAACTGCGCCACCTCTAAGTACGCCTCTTAAAGAAAGCACAAGCAGTTGGGGCGAACTCAATGCTGAAGTGTATAGGTTGGCAGACAAAGGAATACTGCTAGGCATTTCTCTAAAGAAGGTTGCGAAAGATAGAAAGGCAACAACTAACACCATAC
>Ga0209192_10001664_pt1 | contig 17189 bp, 10 predicted proteins | sample ArcticOcean_MG_C_11_FD_187433 | JGI IMG/M metagenome (GOLD analysis project Ga0209192, IMG submission 187433) | Marine microbial communities from western Arctic Ocean - ArcticOcean_MG_CB2_154 (SPAdes) (version 2) | ecosystem: Environmental > Aquatic > Marine > Oceanic | place: Arctic Ocean... | reverse complement strand
GACTATCTTCGAGCGCTTCAAGGTTACGTCTGGTTATGACGACGGGCGCTTCCGGCGATCTGGTCTGCTGGATATTGCGCTCGGCCTGTCGCATTGCGTCGCGTACGTTGAGACGCTCAACCCGCTTTGCTTCTACGAATACGAGCGGCGTACCCAGAAGGTCAGCGCCACCCGCGTGAAGACCGATCTTGCCTCCGCCTGATAGCGGCGCTCGCTGGCATCGCTCCTCTTTGAATACATGATCGTTGAAGTAGTGAGCGAGATCGACTTCGTACTTGTCGCCTTTGGCTTTTTGAGGGTTGCCCATTAAAACGGTATCTCCAGTTTGCGTGGTTGTCTTCGTTCTATCTCTTCGAACATACCGCGAGACCGTTGCGCTTCTAGCTCTCGCTCTGTGCAACCGTCGCACTTATACTGTCCACTTGCCCGATCCTTTGTGTCTCCGCACGTTATGCACGCTCTGTTCCACATCTTTGGCAGTGGCCTTGTCTGGTATTTCGCGCCTGGGAAATACTGTAAATTTAATCTCATCAAAATTCTCTTCGCGGTATCGACGCAAACTCCGAAGCGCTCCGCGATCTCTCGGTGACTGTACAATTCATGGTTACTATTAAGCCATGATACGTCGTCCTCTGTCATCTTTATCCTACTAGACATTAGCTGCACCGTGCCGTTGATGTAGCGTATCTAACACGGGCACAACTATAGCACAACTTATGTTGTAAAAAAGTTTACTAAAGTTGTGCTGTACGTATTGACTTTTCGTACAAAGACGATAAAATCGAGTTTACTGTAGGCGACTAAGTGAACACCTATTCACTCCGTGAATTGGTGTGAACGAGGGAAACGTGAAACTGTAGGCACGATTTTATCGGTTCCGGTACGATATATTTTTAAATATTTTTGTTGATTTTGTACGCACAACTTTAGTAAACTAAAGGTGTTGTATTTTCCCACATTGGCTGTTCACTCACACCACTGTTACAACGAACTCCCGCGCGTCGAGGTATCAACTCACGCGCGGGTTTTTTTATTGGGAGTTAGCTATGTAGCTCGGCATCTCTTCGCGATACTTGTGGGTCCACTCAGCAACCGTACTGACCGGACGCCCTACCCGCTGCGAAATCTCAACATCAGATAGCGCTGGGCGCGTGACACCATGCGCGTCTGTCCACTGCTGCGCGAAGGTTATGGCTCGCTGCTTGGATGTCTTGCCGCTAACGATGCGAACTGTGTCGTCGTCCATATTGGATGCGAACGCCATATTATAAAATGGTTCGTGTGCATCTGACCACTCCCGCACCTTTCCGAACCGCACTTGCATCATCACGTCCAGCCGTTCGTTGTCATCGAGCGCGGGTTTGGACGACAACGAATGGAACGGCGAGTTGGGAATGTCGCCCTCGAATAGACCAGCCTTCACCTCGGCTGTCTCTTTATCCCAGAACACTTGCGTTATTTTAATCTGGGTCTCAAGGACGGTAAGCTGGTTTGAGCTCCCCGCCTCACGACCCGAAGCTGTGCCTTCGCTCGGCTTGTTGCTGTGATGTAGTAACCAGACAGCAAGGCCAGCGTTACGCATCTTTAGGCAAAGCTGGTTGATGTGGCTCCATTGCTCGGCGCTGTTTTCTTGCAAACCTGGAAACGCAGAACGGATCGTGTCGATCACAACGTGGGTCGGGCGTACTGCTTTGATCCATGCTTGGAAGTTTCGTACGCCCTCCTCCGTCATCAGGTTCATGCTGTGCTCATCGTTGAACGGTGCCCAGATCATAAAGTTGTCACCCGCATCACCGAACGAACGCTTGCTGCGATCAAGAAAGTTCGCGACGTTTGCACGGCTGTTCTCGAAATCGAAGTAGAGAACGCGAGACTTCTGACCAAGATCGAAGGGGCCGAACCTGTGCTGTCCTGCGGCTGCTGCATATAACAGGTGGCGTACGAACATTGATTTGCCATGACCTGAGTATCCGAATACCTGTAGGATGGTCCCCTTCGTAGGAACAATGGGGTCAATGTAGAACTCCATACCCGCGACGTACTCACGTAAGTCATCAAGGTCGGCGGTCGTGATTGGCTTGTACTTGCGTGGCTTCTCTTCTTCCTCTGCTGGCTCAAGGTCCATCGGAAGGTTGCCCTTGCGTAGCTCGTTCTCAAGCGCTCGTTCGCACATCTGGAGAACCTTATCATCAGCTAGGTTGCTCTGAAAGAACGCTTCCATGAAGTCATTCGCACCATCGGTAAGCCCCTCTAATCCACGTCCCTGCCCTGCCAAACTTGATATGTACTTATATAGTCGGTCATCACGACCATTGCCTCCGCCCTCTGGCAGCTTTCCGATCCGATCCACAAGCTCTTGCGTGCGATCCCAGATGGGCTTGGTCAACTTCACGTCGTGAAGGGACATGCCCTCGAACTTCCATTGATTGAAGTCCACTACGTTTGCGGCAATTGTGACTGGAGCGAGTAAGGGTGGAGCGTACATTGGGAGGTCGTCGTGATCTGAGCCCTCGCTTACCACCCATTGATAGTTCTTGCTGGGCGGAGCGACAGCGTAGCCCTTGCTTCCGCGCAAGTCCAAGCCATCGCATCTGGGCCAGTCCACGTCGTTGCCATCAGCGCCGACCCTGTTTTTTATCCATTCAGAGCCCGTCGGGAACTTAAAGTAAAAGTGCCAGCCTTTTTTTGTACGTACTTTAATCGGCGTCTTCGTCATGCCCAGCCGCGTGGCCTCAGCCAAGGCGTCCTCGTTATCGCAATCGACAATCACCAAACCAGACAACGGGCCAGTGATTACAGCAATGCTTGCTTCGGGCCAACGCTCGAACCACTCTATTACTTCATCTTCTGTGGGTAGCTTTAGCTCATCGCAGTAGTGGCCCCACTTAACTGCGGGTCTTTTTGTCTCCGGCAGGATGGGTATCACTGCCCAGCCGCGATCCAGTAATTCCAGTGCTTCCTCTAGCGTCGTCTTCATTTAGCTTCTCCGATTTGAAGTATGAATTGAGATCGACCAACGGCCAGACCTCCTTGATTTGTGAAAGATAAGTGGAGGAAATGAAGTCGCGACGTATCCACCCGTACGGGATCGTACGGCATACGTTCAGCTTCTTGGCCAAAGACGGCGCGCCGCCGAGATCGTCAATTAGTTCTTTTATTTTGAAGCCCATTGTTTTTTTCCTCTTGCAACAACTAACGGCGTAACATATACGATACTCAGGCACAACTTATGTTTTAAAATTTAATCTCAAAGGACAACCTCATGAAGGAAGACGGCCTAATATTCGGAGACATTTGGCTCCCCGCTCCGCAGCCCCCAAAATCAGCAAGATTAAAACAAGCCGCACAGCAATACGCTGATTGCCTTGCGAAACTTGATGTTGCGAAGGTCTCATTGGATTATATCAAAGAAATTTTGGTCGCAGACTTACCCGAAGAAGTGGGCGAGTTCGCTATTGAAATGGAGGATGGTCGTACACTTGTCGTCCGTATTCCTGAGAAATTTGTTTGGGACAAAAAGTTGTTGAAAGATACGTACGAAGCAAGCGGCCTGCCCGATTGCGTCTCACAGTCCTTCACAGTTGATCGCAAGAAGTTAGATGCTGCGCCGCTTAACGTGCAGGAAGTTTTGAAAAAAGCGCTCACAATCGGATGTGGCGCACCAACTATAAAGGTTCAATCATGAAGATTACTCCACTCAAAACTAACGACATTAGTGTCGTCGGAGCCAGCAAGACGCTGGTGTACGGAATGCACGGTTCGGGCAAGACTACACAGTGCGCTAACTACGCCAAGCGTTTTGGCAAAGGTCTGATCCTATCGGGCGAAAGTGGGCTGTCGTCCATCGCAGACATCGCTTGCGATTACCTTCCGTTCACCACCTTCGACCGACCCACGAAGGAAGGCGAGTACAGCTTTCGAGACCTGACTAAGTTTGTCATGTCCAAAGAGTTTAAGGAAGCGGGTTACAAATGGATTGCCATTGATAGTGCGACCGAGCTTTCTCAGAAGTGCTTCGCAGATGTCGAAGCCGAGCTTGGCGCTGACGCGAAGAACGGTTTTGAGAAGTGGAGCCTTTACGAGCGCAAAATTACCGCTGCTTTGAAGTGGGTGCGCGATCTGGACATGCACGTACTCATTACCGCTCTGGCCGCTGAAGAGACGGACGACAACGGCACGACAAACTACTGGCCGATGATGGTTCAGAAGAAGGTGCAGAAGCTAATCCCTGCCCTGTATGACAACGTATTTTGCTTGGTGCGTAAGACCTCCGAGCAGAACGGCAAGATGGCCGTACGTCGTTATCTTGTGACAGATCAAGTCAATGGCTGGCACGGCAAGACCCGTGATCCTCACCGCCGCCTCGCACCCTTTGAGGAGTGCGATGATGTCACTGATTTAATCGAACGTATCTACATGAGCGACAAAGAGTTCGCCAAATACAATGGAAATGGAGCAACAACAAATGAGTGATTTTCTTGGATTAGAGGGCATGGATTTGTCCGGTGTCGATGTTTCGCGCAATAAAGTTCTGCCAATCGGCAAGCATGAGGTGACTATAACCGATGCGTCCGTCGAGCGGGACGACGCTAAGAACACTGCGCGTCTTGTACTATCATATAGTAACGACGATGGCGGTATTCGTCAGTGGATTTATGTCTTTCACGGCAACTCGCCTGCTGCGACAGAGATTGGCAAGAAGCAACTGAAAGAGCTCCTTATGATCCTTGGAAGCGACGGGAACGAAGCCCCAAGCGTTTCCTTCTTCAAGGGTAAGAAGGTCGGTATCATGGTCAAATCCGAGGAGTACAACGGAAAGACCAATAGCAAGGTCTCGTATCACTTTGCACCCACAGGTGGTAAGCCACAGACCAGCGGCTCAAGTGCGCCCTTAGACGATGAAATTCCCTTTTAAATGCACCCAGTACACCCACAAGCTCAGGCACTAATTGATGCCATCGACGAAGGCTACGCCAACGAAGACCGAGGCGTAGCCCGTGCCTACATCGGCGCGTCGATGGCGGGGACTGAGTGCATCGCACAGATGGCTCTATCCCTGCGCGGGTTTCCAGACGTTGACCCTGACCCACAGTTAAAAAGAATATTCTTTGCTGGGCACAGGATCGAGGACTGGGTTGTTCGCGATCTAAAGAACAAAGCGAACTTGCGGGTGTACGAAAAGGACGAGGTGACAGGCAGGCAGCACCGAGCAGAATGGCTTGGTGGGCATGTCGTCTGTAACACGGATGGGCTGGCCGACTTCGAAGACGGCACGGGTCCAATGATCCTTGAGATCAAAAGCATGAACGACGCGAACTTTAAGAAAACCGTTTCGTACGGTGTGAAGGTTTCGCACAGAAAATATTATCGCCAGATGCAAATGATGATGGCGATGATGAGAATTGAGCGTAGCTTGTTTGTATCTTACTGTAAAAATAACTCTCAATATCACGCTGAAGTTGTCCTCTTCGATCAAGAAGAATGGGACACGATGTACATAAAGATACAAGCTACGCTTGATGGGCAGGCGGGACGATGCGCAACCGAACCAGAAAGCTGGAACTGCAAGTCGTGCTTTAAAAGGAAAAGTTGCTGGGAAATCCCAGACGTTACTCCCGCCTGTCACTTTTGTACGAACAGCTTCGCCAACAAGGACGGCGGCTGGACGTGCAAACTAACGAACCGAGAGGCCGTAGAAGTTTGCGGCGAATATGAAATGCTCAGACCCACGGAGAAAACCTAATGGATACACTAAACGAACTGAGCATCGCCCGTCAGGGTATCATCCGCAAGGAAGCAGAGATCGAAAGCATCTTTGACCGCATCGAGGCGCTTGATCCGGTTGACCCAGACGATGTGCACCGCGCGCGTACGAAGCTGCGCCACGAGAAGGAGCGGCTCGTAGAACTGAAGTGTTTGGCTACCCAGCTAGAGATCGACGCCGTACGCATGGGGAAAACCACTCATGTCTAAAGCAAGAGACCTACCGCTGACCGAAGCTCTTCGGATCATCAACGCTGATCGAAATCAAGAGTACGGCGAACCCGCCGAGAACTTCCAAGATATCGCGGATATGATGACCATACTTCTGAAGCCAGTATTAAAAGAAGATGTAGCTATTAGCTGCTCTGACGTGGCGATGACAATGATCGCAGTAAAGTTAAGCCGAATGACGACATCACCCACAAAGTTTGACACTTGGTGCGACATCGCAGGGTATGTGGGTGCAGGATGGGAAGCAGTGGAGGTGAACCAAAATGGCAAGTAATATACCAGAAGCACGTAAAATTTTAGAAGACCTTCTTGATCGGAACTACGATCAGCAAGAAGCGATCCGCCAAGCCCTTCGCTTGATGACACGCGAGATTACGAAGCCTCGCCGTGCGTACAACTACCGAGACCCAGTTACCGCAGAAAAGGTAAACGGAGTGCAGGGCAAGTCCAGAGATTATCCAGACCTCTCATGCGATCAGCTAGGCATAATGTATGGCATAGATGGTGGCAGAGTGAGTGAGATAATCGCGGGTAAACACGACCATCTCACTCAAAATACTTAGCTGCCGAAACTTCCGCCGAAACTTCCTCCGAAGCTCCCGCCATAACCTGACGAAGTGCTAGGTCTTCCAGCACTACGCTCACCCGCAACACGGTCAAGGATACCTTCCTTGGCCCAGCTTATTCCACCCAGTACAGGTGTGCGACCGACGAGCTCCCGCCAAGCGGCCCTTCGTTCTCCGTTGGCTTCCTTGCCATCGTAAGCAGAGCGAACTCCCTGAGCAACAGTCATCGCATCATTGAACAGACCTACAGTCGGGCCACCAATTGCTTCGAACGTACGCTGCGTACCGTAGACGCCGTTGTCGGTGTTCGAAGCAATGTCGTACAGCAACTCACCCATCAACCCCATGCCGCCGAGAGACACCATGCCGTCGAAGTACAGCCCAAGTGTCCTGTCTAAATCTGGGTTATCTTCGAATGCTGTCGTTACAGTTTTGGACAGGTTGCGCTCGCGAAGTTTAAACTCACGATTTTCTTCCCCGCCGCGACCTTGGACGACATCCTTGACGGAGACGGTCAGCGCACCCATCGCTGGACCCGCAACTAAAAGCGCACCGAGAGGTCCGAGGCGGTTGTCAGACTGGCCGACAAAGGCTTTGGCAAAGTTGGCGGCTCTATCGGTTGGTGAGTTGCCAGCAAACGCTTCAGCGACGATCTTGTTTGTTAGCCGCGTCATCATCAGCGGGTACGACTTCAGTTGCATGACAATCGCACCCACGGGAGTTTGAGCCATGAGCGGCAAATCGTTCGGGTTCGGTGTGAATATCATCTGGTTTGTCAGCTTGATTAGCGTGGCTGAGAGCACGTCGTTTAACGGGTGCTCTTTAGCCGAACCCCTGCTTTCCATGACCAAATCAAGGTCGATATTCTTGTCAGAAATTAGTGACTGAAGTCCCTCTTGCTCCAAAATCTTACGAGCGATCCTACCCTTGCGGGTGTTAGGGCTTTCACGCAAGATACGATGCTGCGCCTTGATGTGCTCGTAACTTACGGCGGCTGCCACATTACGCATGGCATCAGTCCAAGGCGTCAGAAGTGTGGAGTTGAAGAAACCAGTCATGAACTGTGTGCTGTCCACACCATGCGCCACAGAAAGACGTTGGTGAACGGCGTTTTCGGTGGCTGCACCGATGTTTCGTATCATGTCGCGATACGCAGGCTCACGAGCATACTTTCGTAGACCACCCACGTAAGACTTGAAGTCTCCTGTACGCATCAGCGGAAGCACCAAGTCAGACATAGAGGTTAGGGTTGTGAAGCTGAGTAGCGTCACGGCATTCACGCCGCGCAACCACTTGGACGCATTCTTCATAGAGTACAGACCTTGCTGACCGTCTACGGGCTTTCGCATTGCTGCGTTCATAAAGCCCTCCGCGTGCTTCACGTTTTCCTGAGATGGAATTTTTGTCAGGCCGTTCGTATCGGCAAGCGCGTTCGCGATAGCCCTTGCACGCTTTGAGAAGTTGTTGCGCATAACCGCTGCTTCTGGAGTGTTGGTTAGGTTTTGATCGAGAAGAGACATGATCGTCCCCTCAAGTTCTGCAACCGAAGCGCCGCCTTTGGCTTTTGCCAACAGGTCGTCTGCTACTTGACCAGCCACGAAGTCGTCCTTGACCGGGGCCATGAAGTACGCACTGTCAAACACCCGGTTTAACATGCCTTCCCCAGAGCCGCCCATACGAGAGTGGTTGGCCTTGAGGATTTTATTTTGTGATAACAGCGTGGCGATGGTTTTACGCCCGTGCATAGGGTCTGAGAGTATCGCGATATAGTCGTGATACCCGTGTATGCCAGCGCCGTACTCAGCCGACAAGTCCAAGCGATGCTCAAGGCTATTGGAATACTTGGTCATTGAGACAAGTAGATCGTTCTCCAAGAACGGTGCAAGGCTGTTCGGGTTGTCAAAGTCCGTGAACTCAGGGAACTCCTCAAGACGCATCATGCGGCTGTAGTCTAGGCTATCTTCGTTGCCCTTGCCCGTCACGCTCTTCAAGCTGCTCGATGGGCTGGATAAGATGCCATCATCATCCAGTAGACGAGCGACGAGGCGGTCGGCTGCCGAAGTGGCATCTATAGAGCTCAATGGTTGCGAGCCACCCATAGATTGATTTTCTGTCATAAAGTATTTGACGATACGAGATTTGAAGGCGTCTGGATCGGCCTCGATCAAATCTTTCCGCCATACCTGTGGGAAGTAGTTCTCCTTTATCTCACCCACCATGTTACCAGATGCACGAAGTCGCGCGACGGCAGCATCGAGATACGAACGAATATGGTTGTACGTTTCGATCTCTTTACCGCGCAGATTTTTAGAGGCGTCACTATTTCTAAGAGCTGTGACGATACGCATGTGGCTGATTGGCTGAGTGTTGCGGCGTTTCGGTGACATGCCGACCGCGCCCATTGCGCTCTCGGCCATCATCACTGGTCCTGTCTGAAAATAACGCTTCGCTATGCCTTTAGCATCGGGAAGTTCCTTCAACATACGTGTCATCGGCATCAAGAACTTGCCCATATTCGCATTCGTACGTTCGAAGTGTCCACCACCACCCGCGAGAGGCTCAAAGAAGTTAGCCAGGTGAGGCATGTTGGAACGGCGCATAATTTTTGCGTTAGTACGAAGCGGGTTGTAGATACTGGACTTCTTTATCTCCAGCGCAGCATCTTCTGGAAGGCCGCGACCGCGTGCTACAGCTATCATTCCGTCGAGCGATTTTGCTTGGACGCCCGCAGCTTCCAGAGAAGTAGCTCCCTGCGTGAATACCTTAATAGGATCAGAACCTTCTATTATCTTAGTAGCCATCCCGCCGTTAAGTGCTGGCGGCACGTTAGCTTCACCAAGCAAAGGCGTAGCGTTCTCGAACGCTTGGGAACGAAGGTCGCGAACGCTCGCCCTTTCCAGTACCAGCTTGTCTGGCCCTACGTTTAGGCTCGTGTAACCCATTTCGACCATTGCTTCGCGCAGCTCACGCTCGCCACCAGCTATTTCTGTCAGCTTTTCAATCATCTGGTTGGGTGTGAAGTTGCCACGCATCTCTTTGATTTGGTTAGACTGCGCCCTACCGTCTAATCCTTCAGCAACTTTCTTTACGTAGTGGGTTCTGAACGCCTCAACGATGGGGGAAAGTTTGTTCATGTCGCCACTAAAGATGGCTGGCGTTGTGTCTCGTATGAGTACGGGACGTACATCACCATCTATCAAAGCACCCAGCTCTCCAATCTCTTTGGAGAGTGCGTCGTCCAATGCGTACATGCGCTCAAAGTATTCAGATGAAGAAAGTGGATCGAGACGTGCTGAATTGACTTGCGCGCGCAGCTCGGTGAGAGCCTCGAGGTAATCTTCTACATCTGCTTGATTTGCTTCTGGCGCAGAGGCAATGATATCTTCCGACATTTTCTCTAGCGTGTTGGATGGTCGTGCAGTTACATAAGAACCTCTTCCTAAAGGCCCGTTTCTAGTACCATTTTGGAAGTACACAACAACCTTGCCACCCGTGAACTCGTTGATAGAAGCCCGCGCTGAAGGTGTGAACGTGTCAAGGATTTCGTGTGCGTAATCGCTTACGTACTCAGACGGTACGTTAGACTGATAGTGCGAGCGCGAGCTACCTTTGACGGAGCTGCCGGATGAGAACACATCTTCAGCGAACGTGATGCCATAAAAGCGATTGCGCGCTGGACCCGAAGAGATCAAGCCATTCATTACGTAAGAGAGGCCATCCATAACGTCGGTTTCGATGTCGGAGAACAGGTTCTCTACACCTTCGGCGTCCTCACCGAACATAGTGCGGTGCATATCCTTCATCATCGTCTTGGATGACAGGGTATCTGCACTTTCCGTGACGATCTCAGAGAATACATCCGCAGGCTCACGCCCAAGGATAACTGCAAACTTCGTGATGATGTCCCGCGCTGATTGGGACACTATGTTTGAGCCGTACAGGCTTTCAGCGACCAGACGAACGGACTGCGTGATGTCTCCATCCTTGCTCAAGTTTACACCCGCAACACGAACAGCCCTGCGGAAGCCATTGAAAGATAGATCGTCTACGCCATTTGGCAGGATGCCATTTAGTCGGGCAAGGCGCGCAGTAAGCGTACGCGCGTTGTACTCCACATCTTGAGTACGATGCGTGATGCTTCTGAGGAAGCTGCGCATATTGAAATTTGTGTTCTGAGGGATGCCGTTTTCAAAGCTAACGCCAACTTCTTGTAGCTGCTCTACTTCAATAGCATCTGATACGCTTTTGTTTTTAATGGCTGCCTTATTCTTTTTGGCTTGGTATCTCTCTTTTATAATGTGGCGTGTGATGTTCTGGATTTGCTCAGAAGTTCCCGCTACGCCTTTAATGTCTCCACCGTCAATGGTTATGGAAAGAGCCATCGTCATATCATGGATTTTAGTTTCGTTAGCCAGACCCTTAGCGCCCTTACCAACGGTTCTGGATTGCCACGTATGGTAGATCGCAAGCTCTTCTTCTGTCAGGTTCACGTCATCAACCTGAGTTCTTATCAGGTGCCTAGCCCGGTTAGCTAACTTCTTTCCGAAAGCTGTCGGCAAGCCATCAGCTCCGATCTGCTTTTGAAATTCGCGTACGCTTTCTTCCAAATTGTAGCTATTAGCGTCACTGCCCTTAGTACCCGCAACTATGTCACCCTTGAAGGCTTTGGCGTTTGCCTTGCCCGTGGCTTTCATTACGCTCCGAAGTGCGCTTGAAAAGCTCCGTCGTTGGCGGTTGGTCTCACGCTTAATGTTCTGTTCGAAGTTCTCCTTCTTAGCCAACCGCGCGCCAGTAATGTTGTACTTGGCGCGAAGGGAAAGCTGTCCTTCTGATATCCGTATCTCTGGGATGTCGCCATACTCGACACTCATGTATGTGTCGTTCATCGAAGTCATAAGTTCTTCGGAGAAGTCCTTCATTTTCGTCTTGTAAATATCCACGAGGGACGCTTCCATTTCGGAATGGTAAGCCCCGCCGAACACTTCCATGTCATCGCCGGATTGGGAGATGCGGCTGTCTGAGCGGATAGTTGCCTCGTTGATTGACTTGGAGATGCTACGCATAGCGCGTATCTGCTTGGCTGACATCAACTTGAGCACGCCCGTTGACTGGTCGAGGGAAACTCTGCTCTCAGCGTTATTCCCTGCCTTTGTCGCCAAGTATCCTTGGGTCTTTTTGGTCATAGACATGCCGTTGAAGGCTTCGGATAACATGCGAGCGGTGGCTGCCATCTTGTCCGTATCGTGAGTTTCTGGGTATCCGTCCATCGCGGCCTCGAACTCGCGTAAGGATCGCTGTACTTGGTCGAAGCGTACGCGGAGCGTACGGCCAATGGAAGTTGATGGCTCAACAGGGAAAGAGAACTGAACTCTGCGCGCTTCATCCTTATTGACGATCAACTTATCGAACAACAATTCCATATTGGGGTCGATGATGTGGCGACCAGTCATGTGCTGCCATAGCTTACGGATTACTTTCGCAGCTTTTTCCAGAACATTTTTGTTGCTTGTCGCAAGCGGGCTATCAAATTTGTGGTGCATGTACAGCGAGAACTGGTTCGCAAAGTATTCCTGCGGGTTTGTTTTGCCGTTAGCCACACCCGCGCGTACACCGTCAACTTCTACTGAAGGTGTGAACTCATCCAGCTTGGTCATGCCTCCGACGACACTTTCTCCGCCCTCGTCAAAGCTGCCCGTCTCATCGTAAAATCTACTTACATTACCCCAGAACTCAGACTTTAGCTCAGAAGACATAAGGTTTTCGTAAGCCCAGTGAGCCAGCTCGTGCATCACCGTAAAGGAACCTGAGATGCCTGTGCGCGTACCGTCTTTGTCGAAGCTACCCATATCCAGGGAAATCTTGTTGTAGGATTGGGAACCAGGTCCATACATATAAAAATTGCCAGCCGATCCGCCATCTGAAGGAGACGTAAACAAAGGTGCGTTGTCGTTCGGAACCGCCTTGCGTATCAATGTTTCAATTTGACCAGCGATTTTTGACCCGACGCCAGACATAACAACTTTAAGGGATGAGATGGACGCCTCGATGTCGGCTGTTGGCCTCTTCACACCGTGAGGAGCTTCTTTTGCAAGGGTGGCATAAAGCGCTTCAAGGGCTTTAATGCGGAAGCCGATTGGAATTTCAACTTCGCTCCCACCAATATCCTGTGTCATCTTAAAGTCTGCGCGCTCAAGCGCATCTAGGTTTGCCTGCAACCGAGCAAGGGTCGGCTTGGACTGCAAGAAGGTGTCGAAATCTGGGGCAACCAACTCTTCTAACATATTATTGTTTGCCAGCTTATCGCCAACGAACAATAACTGAGCGATGTCACGCCCTTCTTTGTCTGATGCCAGTGCTGAGATGTCGATGATAGTGCTTTCGGTTTCTGCTTGCGTAAGTGGACGCGCAGGCATTTTTACTTCCGGCTCTACGGTGGGTACGTTGTCGAACGAGTTTGCGTCATCGAGCGGTTCGAAGTTGTCACGAATTAGGTTCCGTTTTGTGGCTTGGCTTTGCGCTGACTTGCCGTTCATTTCAGCGGGTACGTACCCGATGCGGAAGAGAGACGCAGGCTTGCCACCCAACAGGGCAGTAACACCCGCATCAGATGCGATCTGGGATTTACTAGCTACGCGCGGCGCGACCTCTGTGGTGCGTGGTAGCAACACCAAAACCTTGCCGTCGCGGGTCATAGGCGCATCTGGTATTTTGTTATCGACTACATTGCCCTTGCCATCTTTGACGACAACCTCTGGTTCTGGGCCTACATCCAAGCCGCCTTCGCGGCCTTGCGCATTGATTACAGATAGGTTTTCTTCCAGCTCAGGAACGTCGCCGTCTGATTTAGCAAACTTATCGTACGCTTTGTCTTTGGCAGCTTCGAGTTCTTCAATCGTTTTGATTGGCGTAATCTTGGATGTATCAATACCAATCTCACCTTTGGATAATCCAAGACTTTCGAGAGCCATCTTCTCAGATGCGTACACTTTAAAGATACTGTCTGACTTGCCGAGCTGCGTCATGGCTGCGTAAACGACCTGACCTTCGGTGGCTACACCACGTTTGCCACGGCCTACACCCTTTACTCCGAGGAGCTGCATACCCGCACGCGCAGGGAAGGTATAAACGGCTTTGTTCTTACCTTGCGAAACGTCCATCTCGGCTTGCGCCTTAGCAACCTCAAGGGTCTCGTTCTCACGACGGAAGATGCTCGCACCCTCAGTAACAGTACGACCGTCTCCCACGTCCACACCAGGCTTTAGGATTGAGCTGACTTTGCTTTTGGTTTCTTTCTCACCAGTCTTCTTGTTTGTGGAAACTGTTGTTGTGAGGCCCGCTTGAGGGTCATTCTCTAACGCCCGTGATGACTTGGCAGTGCTGTCGGCACTACGGCTGGTGGTGTACTTCAGATCACTTTCGTACATACGAGCGGCCTGAGCCTTCTCTTGTACGCGCAGCTCTGCGACCTTGGCTTTGCTTTCGAGCTTATTGACCACTGGAAGAACGATATTGATGTGGTCATCAATTCTCCGACGTACAGCGGCGGCGGTAGCTTCGTCAAATTTACCCGCCATGCCTCGGAATGTTTTTAGAATGTTGGTTGGGTTGTTGCCAGCCAACTTCAATATCTGGGCCAATCCTTCGTTGGCAGATGAAGCCAATCCTTCGACTTCAGCCTCTACGGCTACTGCTTCAGCTTTTGCGAAATCCTCTTTCGCAGTGGTGACTTCGGCTACCGCTGAGTTGGCGAAGCTGTCACCATCAACCTTAGCGTCAGCGCTTGCGTTCTTCTTCGCAGTCTTGAAACTTGCGACACGCCCTTCACGAGCGGCGAGATAACGGCGAATTGCTTTGCGTCCGGCTGGCGCAAGAGCGCCGTCCTTCGTACCGTTCGGGGTACTGGCTACAATTTTCTCAAGATCACTTTGCGTAAGCGGCTCAAGTGCAGTTGCGTTCTTTTCGTTGGCCTTTGCTACCTTGCTCTTGTGCGTAGCCATGCCTTTACCCAAGCCTTTTAGAAGGCTCTCGTCTTTTTTATCGTCGTACGTAAACTTCCGGCCCTTGATGGCAGGGACTTCAAGAACCTCGGCCACGGCAGGAGCTTCTACAGGAGCAGCCGCCTCTGTCGTGTCGCCTGTGTCGCCTGTCGTGTCGCCTGTTGCGTCAGTGTTTACTGGGTCTTCAGCACTGCCTGTGTCGCCTTTGTCGCCTGTGTCGTCTGTCGTGTCGCCTGCTTTAGCGGCATCATTTGGTGCGGCTTCAGCGGCTGGCGTGGCGTCAGCGGCTCGTACGGCTGGCGTTTCGACTTTGGGTGCGACTAGATCGACATCGGGAATATCTGTTGATGAGGTGGCCGCATTAAACTCGGACATCTTTTCGTCAAACTTAGCCTTGATCTCCGGTGCGTCTCCGCCTTCGGTCGTCATGCGTTGGGCCAAGCTCTCGACTTCGGCGTCAAGGCTCTCAACCTTGGTTACGTGAGCTTGTATTTTTGCAAGCTCCATCGTTGCGTTGTTCTTCGCTTCCGCAGCATCCGCATGATCTGCGGCACGCATCGGCTCATTTATGATGCTATCGGCCTCGTCAATGGTACGCTGAATGTCGGAGATCTGAATTTCAATCTCGCCCGCGAGGTTGGATTTGCTCCACTTTAGCGCCTCTTTCGCTGGGTTACGTGCAGCGTACGCACCTACGGCTGTACCGATGGCTCCTGAGAATGCGCCCTCGATGGCAGCCGAAGTTCCTATACGGCTATAGTCATATTCTGTAGCAAGACCCTGCTGTATTTCGCGAGTTTGTTGCACGGCATCAAAGCCGCCGCCCATGCCTGCGCCGACAGTACCCTCGATGACAGCGCCTCGTTTTGCGCCACTCTTTACGGCAGCGCTGACGGCTGCGTTCTTTGTTGCGCCTGCGGCTCTCGCCAGCTTCGCTATGGTGGCGGCTTTGGAAGCGGCACCCGCATACGGAATAAGGTTGATAGGATCGGCAATGGTGGCGAGGCCGTAGTCCCACACTTGGCTTGCAAACGAACCGCGCTCCGGTGCGTTTTTCCAAGCCTTAGATAATTTTGTCATGAGTAGCTGGTCTGAGCCAGCGTTTTGGTACTCTAGTAAGTCTTTACCCGCAGAGGCAAAGTTACTGTCTTTCCAACGGCGGTCTGTGTACCATTGGTCGAGCATCTCAGAAGTGCTGGAAAAGGATTTTCCCTTAGTCTCATAGTACGTACGAACGTCGTCGATAAACCCACGGTTCTTAACAAGGTCCGAGCCTGTAAGGGAGGTGTAGTCAGATGCCCCCGTTTGATCGTCATCTGATACTACCGTAAAGCGGCTGGTGGTTGGCTTCAGCATCGGGTACTCCATTTAACCTGATTTTTTACAGATTAAATTAGAGCACCCTCATAAGTCGTCCTTAGTCGGTTCTCCATCTATCTCCAAGGATGTACCTGTTAAACAAACTGCTGTTATTATCACGTTGATCCTGTTGTGCAGCAGCTTGATCCGCACGAATTTGCTCGCGAATAATTTCAGGAAAATCGCGTGGGTTGATCGGCTCACCGGATAATTTTGCAGCGTTGTATTGTGCCATAGCTTGTTCCAACTCATAGTCGTTGTACGCTTGATCTCTATCTGCTAAATCTTTTGCTGCTAATTCCTTATATTTTTCTTGGGCATATTCGATCTGAGATATTGTGTTCTGGTTTGCATTTCGTAATGCGGTCAATTGCTGAATGCGTTCTGTAACAGATTGAGCATGTTCGCTGGTTTTGTATATTGAAGTCCGGCTCAGAGCGTCAAGTCGCCTAAGTTCCGTATCAATATCTTCTATACTCGCCGCAAGGGTTGGGACCAGATTTCCGATGCTAGTGGCAGCTTCATTAATGACATCAATTGGGGGGTCAGCGGCTATATAACCATCCACAGAAAGGCTCAATAGGGGCTCCATAAGAGCGAGAGCCTCAGCAATCTTAGGATCATTGTCGGTGGAAACCTTTGTCGCATCTTGAACCAGTGGCGTAGAACGCTCGACATCTTCAGCGAAACTCGGCGCAAATATGTCATACGTTTCTGTCGCCATCTGGGTGCGGGCCTTTTTAAAGGCTTGGCCGAAAGCTCTAAATTCCGCATTTGTTGCTTGCGAAAGAGAAAGCATATCATGCCCGACTGCTTCCAACGCCTCTTGGAAAGCCATCCGCTCCAACCCGCCATTAGGTGCGTTATCCACCGTCGCCCCAAATGCGTTCAGCAAAGACGCCCTTATCAAATTGGGATCAAACTTCTGGCCGGGAACATGCTCACCATTAGCCAAGTTTAGAACCATCTGTTCGTAGACTTCTTCGGTCAGAGGGATATCGAGCTCTGACGCCATTCTTGTTGCCTTAACTAACAAGTCTTGACTAATGTCAGCGACGATACCAGGAATTTCATCTTTGTTTGCTGTCCCTATAATTGTGGGATTTTCAAGGAGTGCCTTGTTAGCCTTGACCGCATCGCTAAGGGTTACATTGTCGCGTGATGCGTTCATTTCAGTTACGGCTTTCCGAATTTTTTCAACCTCGATTTGGTTATTCTGCTCGCGAATGGCGCTTATGATATTGTCATAAGTTTCTTCAGCAAGTGTTCCAAA
>Ga0209192_10001660_pt1 | contig 17242 bp, 14 predicted proteins | sample ArcticOcean_MG_C_11_FD_187433 | JGI IMG/M metagenome (GOLD analysis project Ga0209192, IMG submission 187433) | Marine microbial communities from western Arctic Ocean - ArcticOcean_MG_CB2_154 (SPAdes) (version 2) | ecosystem: Environmental > Aquatic > Marine > Oceanic | place: Arctic Ocean... | reverse complement strand
CAGCTTCTCCATTAATTATTTCTACCGCTGCAACTCCATCTTCTTCAGCTTTATGTGCTAACATTGGACCTTTTATTACATCACCTATTGCATAAATATTTGGGACTGATGTTTCAAAATTACTGTTCGTATTTATAAAACCATGTTTATCAATTTCTAGACCCAATTCTTTTAAGCCTAATCCATTAGTGTTAGGTTTACGACCAACTGCAACTAACACTACATCTGATTCTAATTTTTCGATATTACCATTAATAACATCTTTGATTGTCAATTTAACCTTATCATTAACAGTTTTTGCTGTTTCAACAGAATGGCCTAATTTAAATTTAATACCTTGTTTTTGAAGTATTTTCATGAATTTTTCTGCAATTTCACTATCCATACCGGGCAAAATCCTAGGTAGATACTCTATAACTTCAACTTCTGCACCAAGTCTTCTCCATATAGTACCCATTTCAAGCCCAATAACACCACCACCAATTACTATCATTTTCTTAGGTACCATTTTAAGTTCAAGGGCACCCGTTGATGTTACAATTTTTTTTTCATCTATATTAATATTAGGTAAGACAGAAGGTTCAGAGCCAGTTGCAATGATAATTTTATTGGTATTAATTATATCCTTTTTCCCATTATTACTTAATTCTATTTGAGTTGAAGAAATTATTTTAGCTGTCCCTACATAATTAGTTATTTTGTTTTTTCCAAATAAAAAACTAATCCCTTTTGTTAGATCTTTGACTATATTTGTTTTTCTATTTAATAATTTTTCTAGATCTAAACTTACATCTTTACAATTTATGCCCCACTCATTCATTCCATTTGACTTTATGGCATTTTCATATTGCTCTGAAGCATGAAGCATGGCCTTTGATGGAATGCAACCAACATTCAAACATGTACCTCCTAAGGTTTCACGTTTTTCTATAGTAGCAACTTTCATACCTTTTTGAGAAGCAACAATAGAAGCAACATATCCGCCCGGACCAGCGCCGATTACCACTAGATCATACTTATTATCTGACATGTTTTACCTTTAAATTAAGCGCCTAATACCAACCGTCTTGGATCTTCTATTATTTCTTTAATTCTTACCAAAAATGATACAGCTTCTCTTCCATCAATTATTCTATGATCATAAGATAGAGCTAAATACATCATTGGTCTTATCTCAATATTATTACCAATTGCAACTGGCCTTTTTTGAATTTTATGCATTCCTAAAATACCTGATTGTGGTGGATTTAAAATTGGAGATGACATCAATGATCCATAAACACCTCCATTTGAAATTGTAAAAGTTCCACCAGCCATATCAGATATTGCAAGATTACCTTCTTTAGCTTTTTTTCCAAATTGTGCAATTGTAGTTTCAGTTTCACCAATTGTCATCATATCAGCATCTTTTATTACTGGAACCACCAATCCTTGAGAAGTACCTACTGCTACACCAATATTATAATAATTTTTATAAATTATTTCATTGCCTTCGATTTCAGCATTCACTGCTGGGTACTCTTTTAGAGCGTCAATTGCAGCTTTAACAAAAAGGCTCATATAGCCCAGCCTTACTCCGTTTTTTTTCTCAAAACTATCCTGATAATTGCTTCTCATTTCCATTAATGCTGTCATATCTACTTCATTATAAGTAGTTAACATAGCTGCTGTATTTTGAGCTTCTTTTAGTCTCCGAGCTATAGCTTGTCGAAGCCGTGACATAGGAACACGCTCTTCTAGATTTTTATTATTTCGATTTTTAGAAATAATCTGATTTATATTTGCATCCTGCTTATTTGCTAATTCAACTAATGGTTTATGTTCAGTTATTTCAGGTTCAGTTATTTTTTTAGCTGGCTTGGATTTTTCTATTGGCTTTTCTCCGGCATTGATTATTGCTAATAAAGCACCAACTTCAACAGTATCACCTTCGGAAACCACAAGGTTATCAAGAGTTCCAGAAATTGCAGCTGGCACTTCTAACGTAACTTTATCCGTTTCTAATTCTACAATTGGCTCATCCATTTCAACAAATTCACCTTGCTTTTTAATCCACTTAGAAACTGTCGCTTCTACAACAGATTCTCCTAGTATTGGAACTAAAACATCCATTATTGTATCCTTTCGTTTTGAAATATTATCTTCTTTAATTGGAATATTCTTTTGAAAATCTTTATTTATTTTAATCAAGTTTAAATATAAAAGTACATCGCCTTTAGTAACTCTTCCATCCTTACCAGTACCTTCTACTTTAGAGATGTCTATATTATTTTCTTCTATTATTTTAGCCGCAGAAGGCATTGCTAAAAAATTATTACTTGGTTTAAGTATCATAAATGATTCTCTATTCTGCAGCTTGCTTACTTATTTTTTTATCTGTTGTATCTAGAGCTGAGTTTACTAAATCAGCCTGCTCCCGATTATGTCTAGATAATGAACCTGTAGCAGGCGAAGCAGCCTCAGCGCGCCCAGCGTAACCAGGTCGCAAATATTTTGCTTTGTATGAAATAAGTACATCTTCAATTTTTCTATCAACAAAAAACCAAGCACCCATATTTTTAGGTTCTTCTTGGCACCAAACAACTTGAGCTTTCGGTGTTTTTGATAATTCTTCTTTAAGAGTCCTAGCTGGGAATGGATATATTTGTTCTAGCCTAAGTAATTTTATATTTTTAAGTTTTTTTCTATCTCTTTCTTCCAATAGATTATAAAAAACTTTTCCTGATGAAATTACTACTTTTTCAATATCTTTGTCTTTTAAGTTTAAATTTGGATCTTTTATAACTCTACGAAAAGCTGTTTGCTCTCCCATATCAGACAGTTTAGATACACACATTTTATTTCTTAATAAACTTTTCGGGGTCATTATTATTAATGGTTTTCTAAAATCTCTTTTAAGCTGTCTCCTCAATGCATGAAAATAATTAGCGGGAGTACTACAGTTTAATACTTGCATATTATCTTCACCACACAATTGTAAGTATCTTTCTAACCTTGCAGATGAATGCTCTGGGCCTTGACCTTCATAACCATGTGGAAGAAGCATTACCAGACCTGACATTCTTAGCCATTTAGCTTCACCACTAGAAATAAATTGATCAACAATTACTTGTGCACCATTTGCAAAATCTCCAAATTGAGCTTCCCACATAACTAATGCTGTTGGTTCTGTTAAAGAATAACCATATTCAAAACCCAAAACCGAGGCCTCTGACAAAGGCGAATCAATAACCTCAAAAGTCGCTTGATTATCTTTAATATTATTTAATGGTATATGTCTTTGTTCATTTAACTGATCTATAAATACTGAATGACGTTGTGAAAAAGTACCTCTACAACTATCTTGTCCAGAAAGCCTCACAGGATGACCTTCTAATAATAAAGATCCAAAAGCTAAATGTTCTGCTGTAGACCAATCTATTCCTTCTCCAGTTTCTATAGCTTTTTTTCTTCCTTCTACAATTCTGAGAAGCTTTTTATTAACTTGAAAACCATCAGGTATAGTTGTAATTGCTTTACCTATTAACTTTAAATTATCTGATGAAACAGACGTTTCACCCCTGCGATCGTCTCCATGGGCAGCTCGCAAACTTGACCATTGGCCTTCCAGCCAATCTGCTTTGTTAGGCTTATAATTTGAACCTGCTTCAAATTCTTTTTCAAGAAAACTATTATGGTTATTCACTTCATCTTTAGCTTCTTGTTCAGTTAAAATTCCTTCATTAATTAACTGTTTTGCATATATTTTACTAATGCTTGGATGAGATCCAATTTTTTGATACATAACAGGTTGGGTAAAAGCAGGCTCATCACCTTCGTTATGTCCATATCGCCTATAACTAATTATATCTAATACTACATCACATGCAAATTTCTGTCTAAATTCTGTTGCTATTCGCGATGCATGAACAACAGCTTCGGGATCATCCCCATTAATGTGCATAATTGGAGCCATAACCATTTTAGCTACATCTGTACAATAAGGGCTAGATCTTGAATAATTAGGACTAGTTGTAAATCCAATTTGATTATTAACAACGATATGAATCGTACCTCCAGTTCTATAGCCACGAAGACCAGAAAAATCAAAAGTTTCAGCTACAATTCCTTGGCCAGCAAAAGCAGCATCTCCATGTAAAACAATTCCTAAAACTGATAATCTATCATTAGTATCATTATGCTGATTTTGTTTAGCTCTAACTCTACCTATTACCACTGGAGCAACAATCTCTAAATGAGATGGATTAGCTTGCAAAGATAAATGAACATTTTTTCCGTCAAACTCTCTATCAGCAGAAGCACCCATATGATATTTAACATCTCCTGAACCGCCAGCTTCTTCTGGATTTGCTTGATTTCCTAAAAATTCAGAAATAATTGCCCTAAAAGGCTTATTTAAAATATTATATAATAAATTAAGTCTTCCTCTGTGAGCCATGGCTATTACAACTTCTTTCATACCCAATTGACTGCCACGCTTTAAAATTTGTTCTATAGCTGGAACAACCGACTCTGAACCATCTAAACCAAATCTTTTTGTTCCAGCATATTTTTTATGAAGAAATTGTTCAAATGTCTCTGCCCCAACTAATCTTTCATAAATTGCCTTTTTACCTCTTTTAGTAAAATGAGTTGTATTTCTTATTGATTCTATTCTCTCTTGAACCCAAGCTTTTTGAGCTGGATCTTGAACATGCATAAATTCTATTCCAATAGAACCACAAAATGTTTCCGTTACTATTTCCATTATTTGCTTAAGTGAAGCTGATTCTATGCCCAAAACATTATCAATAAAGATAGGCCTATCCCAATCTCCATCTTTAAATCCATAAGTTTTAGGATCTAATTCTGGATGAAGATCACCTTTTTGAATGCCAAGAGGGTCTAGCTTAGCAAGTAAATGGCCATTTATTCTATATGCCCTTATGAGCATTATTGCTCTAATTGAGTCAGTAGTCGCAGATCTTAAGTCTATTGCTGATAAATCACCTTTACCCACAATACCTCTTGCTACTGCTCTAACATTTTCAATACTATCACTTGCACCTATAACTCTACTATTCTTTTTAGACCAACTTGGGCCATCATCATTACTTATCTCGTCTCCATTGCTTTGAAACCACAATGCCCATTCTTTAGGCACTGAGTTAGGATCATTTTTCCACTCTTTATGCAAATCATTTATAAAAGTTGCATTACTACCCGAAAGAAAACTTTGATCAGGATTTTGATCATCCATTATTACAACTCCTTTTGAGTTAATTCAGTAAATTATTAACTTAAAACATTTACTTTATAACTAAACATTAAAACAAATTATATTAAACAAAAACTAAATAATTCAACAATGTCATTTCCATTCTTCAATTGCTTGTATAACTGCTTTACCTAAACCTGCAGGCGAATCTGACATTATGAACCCTGAACTTTTCATTACTTTTACTTTAGTTTCTGCATCACCACTTCCACCACTAACAATTGCTCCAGCATGCCCCATTGTTCTTCCTGGAGGTGCTGTTTTTCCTGCTATGAAACCAGCAACTGGTTTTTTTATTTTATGGTTTTTTAAAAATATTGCAGCTTCTTCTTCTGCATTACCACCAATTTCACCTATCATCAAAATAGCTTCTGTCTGTTCATCATTTAAAAACATATCTAAACAATCTATAAAATTTGTTCCATTAATTGGATCACCACCTATACCAATACAAGTAGATTGACCTAGCCCTGCTGCAGTTGTTTGTGCAACAGCTTCATAAGTCAATGTTCCTGAACGAGACACTATACCAATTTTACCAGGAGTGTGTATGTGACCAGGCATAATTCCAATTTTGCATTGTCCAGGTGTTATAACTCCTGGACAATTTGGTCCTATTAATTTTGAATTAGATTGCTTTAAAAATTGTTTAACCTTTATCATATCCTGTACTGGGATACCTTCAGTTATACATATAATCAAAGGTATTTTTGCAGAAATTGCTTCTAAAATAGAATCCGCTGCAAATGCTGGAGGAACGTAAATAACTGTCGCATCAGGTTTTACCTCATTAACACATTCTTCAACAGTATTAAAAACTGGCAGACCAAGATGAATAGCCCCTCCTTTACCTGGAGTAACACCCCCAACCATTTTAGTACCATACGCAATTGCTTGTTCAGAGTGGAAAGTGCCTTGACCTCCTGTAAATCCCTGACATATTACCTTAGTTTCTTTGTTAATAAGCACAGACATTTAATTAGCCTCCTTTACAGCATTTACAATTTTTACTGCTGCATCGTCAAGATCATCAGCCGCTATAATTTTTAGTCCTGATTCAGAAAGTATCTTCTTACCTTCTTCTACATTGGTTCCTGCAAGCCTTACAACTAAAGGTTTTGTTAAGGCTAAATCTTTCGCAGCTGCGACAACTCCAGAAGCGATAATATCACACCTCATTATACCTCCAAAAATATTTACTAAAATTCCTTCTACAGCTTTATCAGATAAAATGATTTTGAAAGCCTCAGTAACTTTTTCTTTAGTTGCACTTCCACCTACATCAAGAAAGTTTGCAGGAGCAGCTCCCTTCAACTTAATAATATCCATAGTTGCCATTGCCAGCCCTGCTCCATTAACTAAACATCCAATAGTTCCATCTAATTTAATGTAAGCTAAATCATATTTACTAGCTATAATCTCTGCAGGATCTTCTTCACTTTCATCTCTTAAATCCATAATATTAGGATGTCTAAATAAAGCATTATTATCAAATGACATTTTTGCGTCTAAAGCTATTAGATCATTATCAGAGGTTACAACTAAAGGGTTTATTTCTAGCAAGCTTGAGTCTAGTTCTGTGAAAAGCTTGTATAATTGTTTAAAAAACATTCCGGCTTGTTTAAAGCTAGAGCCTTGCAAGTTCAAATTATTGGCTATAAGTCTAGAGTGAAAGGGTTGAAATCCTATGGTTGGATCAATAGTGAAAGACAGTATTTTTTCTGGAGTTTCATCTGCAACTTTTTCAATATCCATACCACCTTCTGTTGAAGCAATTACTGATATTTTACTAGTCGTCCGATCAATTACCATCGAGAAATAGTATTCTGAAGCAATATCACAACCATCTTCTATATAGAGCCGTTGAACTAACTTGCCTTCTTTACTTGTTTGGTGAGTAATTAATGTTTTTCCTAAAATTGACTGGGCTGCATCTTTAACTGATTCTAAGTTTTTAACAACTTTTACACCACCCGCCTTACCTCTTCCTCCAGCATGAATTTGAGCCTTTACTACATAGACTGGTCCCGGCAATTCTTTAGCAGCTAAAACAGCATCATCAACTGAAAATACTGCTTTGCCTTGTGGAGTAGGTATATTATATGACTTTAGAAGCTCTTTAGCTTGATGCTCATGAATATCCAAAACTTAAACCTTTCTATAATTATTTTAGGCCTCAAACTTAGAAGCAAGTTCATTTAATTGTTTTACAGCTGAAACAGAATTATCAAACATATCTTTTTCTTCAGATGTAAATTGAATTTCAACAATACGTTCGACACCTTTGCTTCCAATAATTACAGGGACGCCAACATAAGTTCCACTTAAACCGTAGTGACCATCAACAAATGCTGCACAAGGCAATAATTTTTTCTTATCCTTTAAAAAAGATTCTGCCATTTCTATGGCAGCGGAGGCCGGGGCATAAAAAGCTGAACCAGTTTTTAATAAACCAACGATTTCTGCTCCTCCATCTCGGGTTCTTTGAACGATTTGATCTATTTTTTCTTGAGTGCTCCAACCCATTTTTATTAAGTCAGGCACTGGTATTCCCGCAACAGCTGAGTATCGTGACAATGGTACCATTGTATCTCCATGCCCTCCAAGAACAAATGCTGTAACATCACTCACAGACACATTAAATTCATCCGCTAAAAAATGTCTGAATCTAGCTGAGTCAAGAACTCCAGCCATTCCCACAACCATACTTGTTGGTAATCCAGAAGCTCTTTGTAATACACCAACCATCGCATCAAGAGGATTTGTAATACATATTATAAATGCATTTGGACAATTATCTTTTATACCTTTTCCAACCTGTTTCATGACTTTTGTATTAATTTCAACTAAATCATCTCTGCTCATTCCAGGCTTTCTTGCAACTCCAGCAGTAACAATTACAACATTACTATTTGAAAGAGCTGAATAATCATTAGATCCTATTATTTTACAATCAAATCCTTCAATTGGTCCAGATTGCGCTAAGTCTAGGGCTTTTCCTTGAGGAACCCCCTCTGCAATATCAAATAAAGTTACATCACCAAGTTCTTTAATGGCTGCTAAATGAGCTAAAGTACCACCAATATTACCTGATCCTATTAGAGCTATTTTCTTGCGCATGATCTTATTATCCTATTTTTTAATTTTTTTTTTATTTAAAATCTGTGATTGATAAATAATATTATTTTAAGAAACTATATTACCTTAAGCTTAAATTCTAATCTTTTTAAACGTTTTTTACTATGCTATCAAGGTAAGAATAATTATAAAATAGTATTTTATACTTGAGACATTTCTACAATTCTAGAAATTGTTCTATCAAATTCAAAATCCCAATCATGTCCTTGATAAAGTTTTCTAAAATCTACTTCAGCAGTAGCTAATAAAAAACAATTTTTGTCATATAGAGCATCTATCAACCAGATAAACCTTCTTGCTTCATTTCTTAACTCATCATTTAAAACTGGAATGTTATCTATAATAATTCCCTTATACCTATTTGCTATTTCTACATAATCTCCTGCAGCTAGTGGTTTATTACACAGATCATCAAAATCTAACCTAGCTATTCCAGCAGCAACTTTGGGTATAAAAATCTTTCTTCCTGCTACTAAGATATTTTCAGATTTTTTTTCAAAGCCAAGACTTAAACTTGAAAATATATTATCTATTGTATCTTTATTTTTTTTATTAATAGGGAAAAGCCATACTTTTTTACCACTTAATGATCTTTCTCTCCAATCTTCGCCATTAGGTATGTGAACTATATTAGTTTTTAATTTTAGTTTCTCAATAAAAGGGAGAAATCTATCTCTATGTAACCCTTTTTTATAGAGTCCGTCTGGGTGTTGATTGGAAGTTGTTACCAAAACTGTGCCTTCGTCAAACATAATATTAAAAAGGCGTGATAAAATCATTGCGTCTGCAATATCTCTCACTTCCATCTCATCAAAACATAAAAGCTTTGCCGATTTAGCAAGATCTTTTGCAACCAAGAGAACTGAGTCTTTGTTATTTTCTTTTTTACTTTTTTCTAAAATTTTTTGATGTACTTCTTTCATAAAATCATGAAAATGTAGCCTTCTTTTTTCTTTAATAGGAGCATTTTGAAAAAATAAATCCATAATCATAGATTTTCCTCTTCCAACTCCACCATATAAATAAATACCCTTAATATCATTATTAATATTAGTTTTTTGAAAGAATTTATAAATTAAATTTTGTTTTTTTTTTATTTTATATATCTGTTTAAACAGGTCATTGAAGTAGTCCCCAACAAAAAGTTGTCCGCTATCAAGTTTGATTGAAGCTTTTAAGGCAATAGCTTTTAAATTATAAGATTCTTCTTTCAAACTATTAGCCATTAGATAAATCTATTTTTTAAATTAAAATTATTATTGCCGCTCAAGTTGAAGCTTTTTAATTTCTCCAATTGCTTTAGCTGGATTTAATCCTTTAGGACATGTTTGCGTACAGTTCATAATAGTATGGCATCTATATAATTTAAATGGATCCTCAAGAGCATCTAATCTTTCTCCTGTATTCTCATCTCTACTGTCAACTATCCATCTATAAGCTTGCAACAAAACTGCTGGCCCAAGATATTTATCACTATTCCACCAATATGAAGGGCATGATGCTGTGCACGAAAAACATAAAACACATTCCCATAAACCGTCAATTTTTTCTCTTTCTTTAGGACTTTGTCTTCTTTCTCTTCCGTCTACAGCTGGAGTATCTGATTGAAGCCATGGCTTAATTGATGTTAATTGTGCATAAGCTTTAGATAAGTCAGGAACAAGATCTTTAATAACATCCATGTGTGGAAGAGGATAAATATTAATATCACCTTTAATGTCATCCATAGACTTTAAACATGATAATGTATTGGTTCCATCAACATTCATTGAACATGACCCACAAATACCTTCTCTACATGATCGTCTAAAAGTTAGGCTTGAATCTATCTCATCTTTAATTTTTATTAATGCATCCAGCACCATAGGACCACACTTATCTAAATCAAGAGTATAACTGTCTATTCTTGGGTTTTCATCATCATCAGGAGACCATCTATAAACATTTACTTTTCTTGTATTTTCAGCATCAGTCTCTAGAGGGTAATCAATCCCTTTTACAATTTTAGAATTTTTGGGCAAAGCAAAATCAGCCACTTTTATCTCCTATAAATTAATATACACGTGCAGCTGGTGGGATTGACTGCACTTCATTAGTTAATGTGTTCTGATGAACGTCTCTGTAATCCACATTTGTTTTCATTTTATCGTTTAGCCACATTACAGTATGTTTCATCCAGTTTTTATCATCTCGATCAGGAAAGTCTTCATGAGAGTGAGCCCCTCGAGATTCTTGTCTTTGTTCTGCCGATTTAATAGTAACAACTGCTTGCTGCATTAAATTATCTAACTCTAAAGCTTCAACTAAGTCAGTATTAAAAATTAATGACCTATCTTTGATCGCAATTGAATCCATACTTTTAGTTACAGTTTCAATTTTTTTTACACCTTCATTCAATGAATTAGTTGATCTAAACACTGCAGCATGTTTTTGCATTATATTCTGCATTGAGTTCCTTACTTCACCAACAGAAGTATCTCCAGCAGAATTCCTCATCTTATCTAATCTGGATACAATTTTATCTGTTACACTTGGAGATAATGGAGAATGTGACCCACCTTTTTCAACAGTTTTGAGAGCTCTTTGAGCTGCTGCTCTTCCAAAAACAACAATATCTAGCAATGAGTTTGTACCAAGTCTATTTGCACCGTGAACAGAAACACACGCCGCTTCTCCAATTGCCATTAAACCAGAAACAACAGAATTTTGATCTTTACCTTTTCGCGTTACAACTTCACCGTTATAATTTGTTGGTATTCCTCCCATATTATAATGAACAGTTGGCAGAACTGGGATTGGCTCTTTAGTCACATCAACACCACAAAATATTTTAGCTGTTTCACTTATTCCAGGCAGTCTCATATGTAACGTTGCTGGATCAATATGTTCAAGATGCATAAAAATATGATCTTTATTAGGCCCTACACCTCTACCTTCATTAATCTCTATTGTCATTGATCTTGATACAACATCTCTACTAGCCAAATCTTTTGCCGTAGGAGCGTATCTCTCCATGAATCTTTCACCTTCAGAGTTTGTTAAATAACCGCCCTCACCACGTGAACCTTCTGTTATTAAAACACCCGCTCCATAAACACCAGTTGGATGAAATTGAACAAATTCCATATCTTGCAAGGGCAATCCAGCCCTTAAGACCATTGCATTTCCATCGCCTGTACAAGTATGAGCTGATGTACAAGAAAAATAGGCTCTACCATATCCACCAGTTGCTAAAACTGTTTGTTGACCTCTAAACCTATGAAGTTTTCCGTCTTCCATACAAAGTGCTATCACTCCTTTACAGGCCCCATTTTCATCCATAAGTAGATCTAATACAATGTACTCAACAAAAAACTCTGCTTGATGTTTGAGGCATTGTTGGTAAAGAGTGTGAAGTATAGCATGACCAGTTCTATCTGCTGCTGCACAAGCCCTTCTAGCCATACTTTTTCCATAATCTAAAGTATGACCTCCAAAAGGCCTTTGATAAATCTTTCCTTCATCTGTTCTAGAAAAAGGAACACCAAAGTTTTCTAACTCTGTAATTGATGGAATGGCATTTTTACACATATATTCAATTGCATCTTGATCTCCAAGCCAGTCAGACCCTTTAACCGTGTCATACATATGAAATTGCCAGCTATCTTTCTCTCCCATATTATTTAAAGCAGCTCCAATACCGCCTTGCGCTGCAACAGTATGACTTCTAGTTGGAAAAACTTTTGTAATACAGGCTGTTTTAAGTCCTCCAGCAACCATTCCAAGAGTTGCTCTTAAACCTGCACCTCCTGCACCAACAACAACAACGTCATGTTCATGATCTATAATTTCGTAATCTGACATTCATCTCTCTTTCTTAATTTACAAACAAATTTTTAATACACACAAAATTGATAATACACCTAATAAAATTGATAATAATTTAATAAACGTAATAGATATTATTTTAAGCCCTTCAGAATGAACATAATCTTCAATTACAACTTGTAATCCAAGTGAAGCATGAAAGAATAATGTACCAATAAGTAATATTAAACCTGTGGCATTGAAAGGATTTTTAATCCATTCAATAGACACGCTATACCCACTCAAAATGGTGATTAATAAAGAAGGTATAAACCATAAAACAAGCGGGATCATTCCTATAGCAGTAATTCTCTGTATTTTCCAATGACCAACTCCATGTTTAGCAGAGCCTAAACCTTGAACTTTACCTAAATCGCTTCTCATTACATTATTATTCATATCTAAAACTTTTTAAAAAAAATAAACAAAAGACCATGTTAATATAGTCATTATAAAAGCACTTACAACTACTAGAGAGCCAGAAATATAAACACTTTTTAATTCAAAACCAAAGCCAGCATCCCAAAATAAATGTCTTATACCATTTGATAAATGATAATATAAAGCAAAAGAAAACCCCATAAGAACTAGATGGCCAAACCAATGATTAGCAATACTCACAAAGTAAGAATAACTTTCAGCGCCTAAACTAAGTGAAACTATCCATAAAACTATTATTAAACTTCCAATTGATAAAGATACCCCTGTCATTCTATGAAGTATAGAAAGAATAGAAGTGATTTGTGGTTTATAAATTTGTAGATGCGGGGATAATGGTCTTGGTCTATTCATAATTTATCTTTGATTTTGTAGTTAAGTAATTATTACTACTTTAATAAATAACTGAAAAATATTAAAGTTCAAATGTTAAATAATAAAAATTAAAATTTATTATTAATTATTATTAGAATTGACGCTCCAAGAAGCAATATTCCTATTAACTCAGTTCTTTTTATTTTTTCTTTAAATACTAACAGTGATACAAAAATTGAAAATATTAGTTCAATTTGCCCTACAGCTCTTACCTCTGCAGCTGTTGCAAGACCAAATGCTACAAACCATCCAAACGTAGCCCCAGTTCCACAAATACCTGCTGGCAAACTAGGTTTCCAATATTTGAAAACAGCAAAAAACTGTTCTTTTTTAAAAAAGAATAAATATAAACCCACTAATATAGTTTGAAATACTATAGCTATAAAAGAAATATATAAGGACTTATCTAATAATGGGGCATCAACTGAAATAATAGCCATTCTAAACGTAACAACAGAGGCTGCTAAGAGTAATCCGGATAAAAGTCCTATTAAGGTTCCCATAGACATCATTGAATTAAATAAATATTTAAATGTTCCTAATACTGTTTCAGCTTTTTTGGCAAAAGATAAAAATAAAACAGAAATTACGCCAAGTAAAATCCCTAAGATCAAAGGTAATGAAAATACTACGTTTAATATTATTACTTCCAAAAAGGCTATTAATATTACTTCTGTTTTTGAAAAACCAATTCCTGCTGCAAAACTCTTATGAGAGAATACTTGCATTAAAACATAAGTGAAAAGGATCTGAAAAATTGAACCTAGGCAACAAAGTATAATGGTATAGGTTGTTAAATCAGGTATGGGATGCCCTGAATAATAAATCCAAACAAGCCAAATTAAGGAAGTGAAAGGCAAAGCGTAACAAAATCTTATGTAGGCAGCACCGTAATCTCCTAATCTTGGTATCATGTTTTTTTGAAATGCAGATCTAGCAGTTTGGCAAGCTGCTGCAAAAATTGCTGCTAAAATCCAAATGGCATCCATTAAATTTGGGGAGTAATATTATATAATTCTCGCATTATAACTTAGTTCCTTTTAGTTTTTGACTTACTAATAATTCTGCTATCTGGACTGTATTTAATGCCGCTCCTTTTCTAAGATTATCTCCAACGCACCAAAAAATTATACCATTTTTTACAGATGGATCTTTTCTTATTCGACTTATATAAACATCGTCTTCACCAGCGACTTCAATAGGAGTTACATAACCTTCATCTGCCCTGTGATCTATAACAGTGACACCATCAGCTTCTCTTAGTAAACTTCTAACTTTTGTTACACTTATATCTTTTTCACATTCTAAAAAAACTGCTTCACTATGACCAATAAATACTGGAACTCTTACGCATTGAGCAACTAAATTAATATTTGGATCTAATATTTTTTTTGTCTCAACTCGCATCTTCCATTCTTCTTTAGTAAACCCATCATCCATGAAATCATCTATGTGTGGTATTACATTAAACGCTATCTTTTTTGTAAAATGTTCTGGCGTAGCTTGATCATTAACAAAAACTCCTTTTGTTTGAGTAAACAATTCATCCATTGCTGGCTTACCAGCCCCTGAAACTGCTTGATAAGTAGAAACAACAACTCTATTTATTTTAAAATTATCATGAATTGGCTTCAAAGCGACAACTAACTGAATAGTTGAGCAATTAGGGTTAGCAATAATATTTTTTTTATTAAATCCCTTAACGGCGTCTGGATTAACCTCAGGAACTATTAGAGGAACATCTTTATCCATTCTAAAACAAGAAGAGTTATCAATAACTATGCAACCCTTTTTTCCTGCAATTGGTGCGAATTTTTTTGCTATGTCTGAGCCAACAGAAAAAAGAGCTATATCTACTTTTTCGAAATCAAATTCATCTAAGGGAAGAACTTTTAATATTTTATCATCACCAAAAGATACTTCCCTTCCTATAGAAGCCTTTGAAGCCAATGCATAAATATTATTAATCGGAAAATTTCTTTCTGATAACGTTTGAAGCATTTCTCTTCCGACTGCTCCTGTCGCGCCTACTACCGCAATATTATAAGTCATTTAATTTGTTAATTCCTCTAATTTTCGTAAAACTATATCCATCATACCTTTTGTACCAACTTTTTCTCTACCTTGAGCCATTATATCTGCAGTTCTTGGACCAGCATCTAATGCTTGAGATACAGCCTTATCTATTAAATCTGCTTCGTCTTTCATATCAAAAGAGTAACGTAACATCATAGATAAACTTAATAATTCCGCTAGGGGATTAGCTAAACCTTTTCCAGCAATATCTGGAGCAGAACCATGAACGGGCTCATACATTGCAAATCTTTTTCCAGTATTTTTATCAACAGACCCTAAACTAGCAGATGGAAGCATACCTAAAGAACCAGTTAACATAGCAGCGCAATCAGATAAGATGTCTCCAAATAAATTATCAGTCACTATAACATCAAATTGTTTAGGTTCTTTTACTAATTGCATTGCACAATTATCAGCATACATATGATGCATTTCTATTCCATCACCTTCATTTTTATGAAGATTAGTCATTACTTCGCGCCATAAAACTCCTGACATCATAACATTAGCTTTTTCCACTGAAGTAACTTTTCCACTTCTTGCTTTTGCTAAATCAAATGCAACTCGACCAATTCTCTCAATTTCTGGAGTAGTATATAAGTTAGTATCATATCCTTTTTTTATTCCACCACCAATATCTTCAATCCCTCTTGGTTCAGCAAAATAAATACCCCCAGTAAGTTCTCTTAATATTAAAAGATCTAATCCTAAAATTATTTCTGACTTAAGTGATGAAGCGTCCACTAAAGAAGGAAAAACCATTGCAGGCCTGAGATTAGCAAATAAGTCCATCTCTTTTCTTAATCTTAGTAAACCATTCTCTGGTCTCTTTTCAAAATCAACTTTGTCGTATTTTGGACCACCCACTGCTCCAAATAAAATAGCATCTGCATCCATAGCGTCTGCTAGTGTTTCATCGGTTATAGGCGTACCAAATTTATCATATGATGCACCACCCACTAAACCTTCTTTTATATTAAAACTAATATTTTTATTTTTGGCTAGCCAGTCAACTACTCTTAATGTTTCCTTCACAACTTCAGGGCCAACTCCATCACCAGGCAAAATCATTAATGTTCTATTAGATGACATTGTTATTTCCTATTCTTTAAAATTGATTATAACCAAGGACGTTCAGATTCCATTTTTAATTCAAAATCCTCAATCTTTTTAGATTTTTCTAGAGTGATTGCAATATCATCTAAGCCTTCTAATAAACATTTTTTTCTAAATGGATCTATTTCAAACTTAATAATTGATCCATTTGGCCTTCTTATTTCTTGAGATGGCAAATCTATTTCTAGTTCCGGATTTTCTACATCTTTAGCGTCCGCCATAAGCGCTTCTCTTTGATCTGCAGTAACTTGAATGGGAAGTAGTCCATTCTTAAAAGAATTATTATAAAATATATCAGCAAAGGAAGTTGAAATAATACATTTTATACCAAAATCTGACAATGCCCATGGAGCATGCTCTCTACTTGAGCCACAACCAAAGTTATCTCCAGCAACAATTATATTACTTGATCTGTATGGCTTTTTATTTAAAATAAAATTATCTTTTTCAGACCCATCATCATTAAATCTCATTTCATCAAATAAATGTTTACCTAAGCCTGTCCTCTTAATAGTTTTTAAAAACTGTTTAGGTATTATTTTATCCGTATCTATATTAATAAAATTAAAAGGAGCTGCAATACCTTTTAAGTTAATAAATTTTTCCATTGTTAACCCTTTTCGAAAAATTTAATTTATATTGTTAGAATCTGTTAGTTTTCCAGTTAAGGCAGATGCTGCTGCAATTTCAGGGCTAACTAGATGTGTCCTACCACCTTTGCCTTGTCTGCCTTCAAAATTTCTATTTGATGTGCTTGCACATCTTTCACCTGGCTGAAGCTTATCATCATTCATAGCTAAACACATAGAACAGCCTGGCTCTCTCCATTCGAAGCCTGCTTCCAAAAACATTATATTTAAACCCTCTTCTTCAGCTTGAGTTTTCACAAGACCTGATCCAGGAACAACCAAAGCTCGTATTCCTTGCTTAACTTTTTGGCCTTTAATAATTCCTGCTGCAGCTCTAAGGTCTTCAATTCGTGAATTGGTACAAGAT
>Ga0209192_10001657_pt1 | contig 17262 bp, 14 predicted proteins | sample ArcticOcean_MG_C_11_FD_187433 | JGI IMG/M metagenome (GOLD analysis project Ga0209192, IMG submission 187433) | Marine microbial communities from western Arctic Ocean - ArcticOcean_MG_CB2_154 (SPAdes) (version 2) | ecosystem: Environmental > Aquatic > Marine > Oceanic | place: Arctic Ocean... | reverse complement strand
CAATGCTCTAGCCACTGAAGCAGGAGAAAAAATTTTAGCGGAAGGTGGTAACGCTTACGATGCTGCTACAACAATCAGCGCAATGCTTTCTGTAGTAGAGCCCTTTGCATCGGGTCTTGGAGGTGGGGCATTCTGGTTAATTTATGACGCTAAAAGTAAGGAATATAAAATGTTAGATGCTCGAGAAACTGCCCCACTTCAATCTCATAAAAATATGTATCTGGATGAAAATGAGAACATTATAAAAAATATTTCTATACTTGGACCATTGTCTGCAGGGATACCAGGTATCCCAGCGGTATTAAGTTACGTCAATGATAAATACGCTTCTAAAAAATTAAGTACACTTTTAGCTCCTGCCTATAAGGCAGCAATTAATGGATTTCCTGTAAATGAAAGGTATTTAAAAGGAGCAAATTATAAAAAGAAATGGCTGAAGAAATATAAAGAAACCGAAGCAATTTTTTTAGATAAAGGTGAAGTGCCAAATAAAGGATGGATCCTAAAACAAACCGATTTAGCAAAGACGATTAAGAAAATAATGAAAGATGGCCACAAAAGTTTTTATACAGGAAGTTTTGCTAAAAAAATGGTTGAATCTGTTCGAAATAATGGCGGTATTTGGAGCGAAGAAGATTTAAATAGATATAAAGTTCTTGAAAGAAAACCAGTTCGATCAAGCTATAAAGGAGTTTCAATTATCGCCCCAGGACTTCCATCCTCAGGGGGTTTAGTTTTATCTAATGCGCTTAATATATTAGCAGGATATGAATTGGATAAATTTAGCCCTATCACGCAAAAACATTTAATTATTGAAGCTCTAAGGCGAGCCTATTATCAAAGAGCCATAAAAATGGGGGACCCAGATTTCATGGATGAGTCTCTTGAATTTCTTTTAACCCCAAGTTTTGCAGCAAAACAAAGGGAAAGCATTAATCTTACCTATGCAACAGATAATCAAACTCTTGAATTCGCTGACCCACCATATCAAGGGCAAGGAAATGACACAACTCATTTTGCGGTAATCGATAAATTTGGTAATCGTGTAGCAGTTACTCAATCAATCAACTTTTGGTTTGGGTCTGCTTTTGTTCCAAAAGGGACGGGCATTTTGCTCAATAACGAAATGGATGATTTTTCTATCAAGCCTGGAACCGAGAATGGGTATGGATTAATTGGTTATGACGCTAATGCAGTGGGGCCTGGAAAAAGAATGTTATCTAGTATGACTCCAACTTTTCTAGAATCAGATAGAGGCTTCGTGATTTTAGGAACACCTGGAGGCTCAAGGATTATAAGTATGATTCTGCTTGCAGCATTGGAATGGATAGGTGGAGGAGATGCAAAATCTATGGTCTCTCTACCAAGATTTCATCATCAATATTATCCAGATTATGTGCTTTATGAGGAAGAAGCATTTATGCCAAACGAGATTAATGAATTGGAAAGTATGGGACATATATTTAAAAAATCTAATAGGCAGTTTGGTAATATGCAGATAATTATGTGGGATCATAAAAATAATAAAATTGAGATTGCCTCTGACCCAAGAGGGAAAGAAAAAAGTCGTGAAGAAGTTTATTGATTTTAAATATTTTTATAGTTATTTATACTGGACAACATAGAAGCTTATAGAAAAACTGGGCTTACCCTCCACCAATTCTTACCAAGATAAAATATAGTCTTTTGCTACTTGGTCAATAACTTTTGCTCCATAACTCTTTAAAGTATCAATCGCTTCAAATTCTTTTTCACCGTATTTATTAGAAAATCCTTTTTGTTCAACAATTACAATAGGTTTGTTTCTTATTAAAGTTTCTTTTGCTCCCATTACAGCCTGGTTCTCAAAACCTTCAACATCTATCTTAATAAAATCAATATTGGTAAATTCATAATCATCTAGTTTTTTTAATTCTATTTTATTGCTTTCATCTATTTCATTTGAAATATGGGTTGCTCCAGTATTTTTCATTTCAATGTTCATTGAAATAAATTTATTGTCATTTCCCAGAGCAATAGGAATTAATTCAACATTTTTATGGGGGATATTTTTTTTAAAACATTCTTGAAAAAGATTTACAGGCTCAAATGCATAAACTTTTTTAAAATTTCCACCTAAATAGAAACTCCAAAAACCACAGTGGCCACCAATATCAATCGCGGTATTTTTTCTATTATTTATATGATGGAAGCACCGATTTAAATGTTCTGGTTGATATAATCTTTTATCACCCACTTGTACTGATTGTGAAAAATAATGTTCAAAGTGTTCATCTTCTTTCGGCAGCCACCATCCGTAGTTATACTTTTTATTCATTTTTATATCAGCCTAATTTACATTAATCCATTCTACACACATTCACTTAACCCCCTTTAAATTAAAAAGCTATGGGTTATATAAGTAAATTAAACAACATATTTTGTAAAGTTGTTGCAATATTTAAACTTTGTTACCTTTTATTTACTGTGGTTTTATTTCCACCATTTTAATTAAGGGTCTATTACCTTCCCTAAAAAATCAAAACACTTTCCTGAATCCTTTTGGCTAATTTTACTAATAACCTGTGTCATCAATTCAACACTTTTCCTTGGGGTAAAAATGTTGTGCTTTACATTCCTTAAGAAAGGTTCTGATAGATGACTTTTGACTGTTCCGGGATGGATCCCTATTACTATATTTTCTTTATTAGCTCTTTTTAATTCTATTGAAAGGTTCTTTATCATCATATTAAGCGCAGATTTAGAACTCCGGTAACTGTACCAACCACCAAGTTCATTATCAGAAATACTTCCCACCCTTGCTGTTAAAAAGACAATTTTAACTCCTTGTGATTTCTTAATAAGCGGTAAAAGCTTTTTTACTAATAAGATAGGCCCAAAAACATTGACTTGAAATACATCCATCAAGCTCTCAAAATTAATACCATCTATTGATTTCTCGGGTTTGACTTGGTCTGTATGAAGTATTCCTGTTGCTATTATGATCGTACTAATAGATTCCAATTGTGATATTTTGTCTAAGTTTTCAAATGTCCCCTCCTTGCTATAATCAATCTCTATTGATTGAATTTTTTTATCACCGAAGCCATCTGTTTTTCTTGATAACGTAACAATTTTCTCTACATTTGGATCATCACTGTAAAACCTTGAGAACTCTCTCCCAATTGCACCAGATGCCCCAGCTATTAATATATTTTTTTTCATTTTTTTTCTTGTTAGAATTCTTTTAGAGGTAATGGAATGACATTTGTTATTTTAAAACAATTCTAACAAGAAATGTCACTTGCCATAAATAGTTATTACCGGCTAGATCATTGAAAAAATAAATAAGAGATCCTAAAAGATCCGATTAACAACTTCCTCTATACTAAATTTCATTAAATACATAATATGTAGTAATTAAGATATAGAGAAAAATGAAAGAAATCCTAGATGACTAAATTAATAAATAATAAAAATCCATACAGCCTAACTACATTATTTTTTACAGAGATGTGGGAGCGCTTTAGCTATTATGGAATGCGAGCGCTGCTTGTCTTGTACTTAGTAAATTCATTGAATTATTCTGATGCTGATGCACTTCATATATATGCTATTTATACGGGATTAGTATACTTAACCCCGATCATTGGAGGCTATCTAGCAGACAAATATTTAGGTACTCAAAAAACAATCTTCATTGGTGGAATAACAATGATGCTAGGGCATTTTTTAATGATATTTCCTAATCTTTTATTTTTAGCTATGGGTTTATTAATTATAGGTAATGGTTATTTCAAACCTAATATAAGCACTCTATTAGGGAGGCTTTATAAAGATAATGATGTACGAAGAGATAGTGGTTTTAGTATTTTTTATATAGGAATAAATCTAGGTGCTTTCTTAGCGCCTTTAATAGTTGGATATGTTGGTGAAACTATTAGCTGGCATTATGGATTTGCTATTGCAGGATTAGGTATGCTTGCCGGTTTAATACAATTTTATTTGGGACAAGATAAAATTATTCAAGAGGATATGTCTAAAAAAACAAACAGTCTAAATTTTGGAGATTGGAGATCAATCGTATTTTTATCATTGATCAATATCCCAATTATTTTATTAATTTTTGAAATAAATGGGTTTATTAATGACTATCTTTATGAGCTTTTAACTTCCTCATTTATATTAGTAATTATTTTGTTTTTAAACCAAAAAAATAAAATTAACTTTATTAAGGACGACATAAAAAAAGTTTCTTATATTGGTATCCTTTCATTGTTTGTAATATTCTTTTGGGTTGGTTTTGAACAGGCTGGAGGGTCCTTAACACTTTATGCAAGTAATTCAGTGGATCGGAATTTATTTGGCTTTATGATTCCAGCTTCTTTCTTTCAGTCAATTAATCCCTTAATTATAATTCTACTTGGGCCCCTAATCGCAAATTTTTGGTTAAGAATTGATAACAGTGACCGCAAAATCAATACCTCTCAAAAAATGGGTATAGGCCTTATTCTTCTTTCAGTCGGCTTTTTCCTAATTATGTATGTCAATAATTCAAGCGATTCATCCATAAGTCTTTGGTGGCTTGTAGGGGTCTATTTCCTTCATACGCTTGGTGAATTATGCCTGTCACCTATTGGTCTATCTATGGTTACCAAGGTTTCGCCTAAAAAAATTGCTTCTCTAATGATGGGATTTTGGTTTTTATCTGCAGCTATTGCAAATTATTCTGCTGGAAAATTACCATCATTCTTACAAACAAATAATTTAGATTTATTTACCTTCTTAGCAATTATGTCTCTTACTGCTGGTATTGTCTTAATTTCAATAGCACCTTTTATGGAAAAATTAGTCAAAAAAAAATAAAGTAATAATTAAATACTTATAAATTAATAAAAAATGATTAAATATTTTCTCAAAATGTTCTTATTTAAAAAAATTATCTTAATAATTATTTATAAAATTATTAAGATAATTTTCTTCCGAAAGCGTTAAAAAATTAAATAAACTATTTTAAGGGTGTAGATAAAAAACCTTGTTCATTACTTGGCACTTTCCATCAACTTTAAGGATATTAAGGAAATCAGTAAAACGAGCACCCTTCCAGTTATTAAGCTCAATTCTGACACTTGCTACAGTACCTATGATATCTATTTTTGAAATGTTATAAACTAAATCTGTAGCTTCCCCATTGCCATCATAACAATCATATAAAGTTTGGATTGGAGCTGCAATCAAATCGGAACCTACATAACCATACCATTTAGCATCATCATGAAATGAAGGCTTCATTTCAAATCCTTAGCCTGAAATTGAACCTTTTAGGTAATGTCTTGTTAGTAAATTAGTTATTGCTTTATGGTCATCTAGGTTTGTGGTTATAGTCATTATCATCTCCCAAATATTTATTTTTTATTTAACTTAATCCAAGCAAAAATTCCAATAACTAGTGCACCAATCCATATAAAGATAAAAGCACTCCCCATCACGCTCCCAATTACTGTGGTTGGGTCAAATTGCGTATTAATTACAAGGCCAATTCCAGCCCAAAGAGCCACTGCTAGAAATTTTTTTATACTCATGATCACTCCTTATTACTATTTTTTGTTACAAGACAAGCCTACCCCTAGACAATTAAGTGGGCAAATGGGTGCTGACCAGTCGATTTATTAATCCTTCCCTCTCTAAAATCCTTTAAATGCTCTTATACTGTCCAAAAAAGTCCTATTCTTGTTTGCCAATAGTTTTGCATGGTACTCGTACATTAATTTTATTATTATTGTTGTAAGTTAATTCAACTTTAAATACAGTACAAATGTCCATATAGTTATTTTCTGGGACTAAAATAGAAAATTTTTGATTAACTTTATAGCCTAATTGATTTGACCTTTCATCAGTATTAACAAATTTTTTATATTCATTATTAAGAATTCCAATATTATCAAGTCCTTGAATAGGTAATGTAGTAGATGTTCCGGCGTATTGTTTTTCGATAAATTTATAATTTTCCATAATTATATGTTTGTTCATAATTACATGTAGCATAATGCTTTGAACAGTAATTGGTGCTGACAAATTAAAGTCTATCTTTATAAATTTAGTATTTTTGGGAAAATTCTCAATTGAATTAAAATTCTTGACAGTATTGTTACAACCTAGCGAATTATTGGGACAAAATTTCGAATATGATGCTGAAGCATTTATATTAGATGGGGTAACTGGTTTGTATTTCTTAGATATAAACATCCTCCAATCACCAACCCAATCATCAAGATAATAATGCTCCCCAAATATTTTCATAATTTCGACGTATCTTAAATCAGGAGTCTTACCAGACTTGTATACATCGCCAGATATAAAAACTTTGTGTAACCTGTTGTTAGTTAATGAATTCTTAAATGTATCCCAAGCAACATGAGTTTGATGCAAATCAGTGCCTGGAGAGGAGAATGGTGCAGAAGTTTTTGTTTCAAGGTGGATAATGCCATCATATTCTGAGATTATAGCAACCTGATCATTAGGCTGAGCATTAAAATTCACTAATGAAATCCCATCGGAAATTATTTGGTTGGATAGTTTAGAATTTATAATATCTGGAATTCTTTTACTTAATATATTAATTATCTTGTTAGGTTGAATTGTTTGAAATAAAGTAAGAACAAAAATAAAAGATATCATCATCACAATTGATAAATTTTTAATCTGAAATAAATGAGCCCTATTATTTTTATTTAATAGCTTACTCAGAAAAATTGCAAGTAAGATGAATGATGGATACAAAGTTGCAAAGAGATTAGAGTCATGGGACCTGTTCAAGTAATAGGTAGAAATTCCAACCCCAAAAATAGCAACAAAAAAAACAATTCTATCTATTGCATCTTTTTTTCCAAATAAGATAGAGTGAAATCCAATATAGATTCCATATAAATATACTAAAAAAATCAGATTCCAAGCATTAAAAAGTGGCAATGGGAGGCTAAAGTAATGAGCTGAAGAAAAGATAATAGGATATTGTAGAAATAAACTCCAATCTGGAATACTATTTGACACAAAATAAGTAAAGCATGAAAATAGTAAAATTGTTAAAGCTAGAATCACGGAGGAAATAAATGTATGCTTAATGAAATCTTGAGTAAACCCTCTTACGTTATTACCTATTAATCTTTCATACAAAATATAGATATAAAAGGATAAAAAGCAGATAACGCCACTATCAAAATTCCACAATATTGAAAGAGAGGATATAAAAGTAATTAATAAATACAGGTTTCTATTTGGAGCTAGAATATAGCTAAATACTGAGTAAAGAATTATCGCAGGAAAAAACATTCTGATTGGTTTATAAGCATGATAAATATCAAAGTTTCCATTTATAGGGTATGGCCAAAGAAAAAAAGCAATATAACTAAAATAAAGAATTGCAATAAATGCTAAGAAAGTAACAAGACTATTATTAATAATTTTACGCAAACCTAAGAATATTAGTGAATAACTTATTGTAGTTAATGCAGACATAGTAAGCGAAAAACTTATTACATTTACATTCATTAATTTAAAAATTGGATACAAAAAATGTGGGTACAAGCCATATACAGCTGAAAGGTCAAATAATAGACTCTTTCCTTGCTGTACTTGAGAAATTGGGTATAAAACTGCATTCAGATGATTATAAGCACCTAGATAATTATCACTATTAAATATAGATAAGAGAAATAAACACAGCAAAATAGTGCTTAAGAATAAATATAAAATAATATTTATAAATTTCTTATATTTTTCTGGTGTTCCATTAATAATAAAATATGTAATTAATGGATAAAAAACTATCGCAACTACAAATCTTATGTCACTAGTTATTGTTATGAAATAACTTCTTATTAGTTGGGTACTGGTTATTTCCGGATTAATAAAATTAGGATTATTAATTTTAAAAGCTAAATAAAATAAAATCCCTAAAAATGAAAAACATAAGGCTAAATTAACAAAATATATATGGTTAGATATTGAAATCCTGCTAAATAATTTTAAAGAAAATATCTTGATACTACAAACTATTAGTAAGGGCATTAAAATGAGGGATGTGAGAATTTGGAAACGCTCAATTGGCTCTGGTTCAATCCATAAATGGTAGAGAGGGTGTATTAATTTTTCCGCTTCAAATCTTAAAGCTTCACTATTGTTTGGGTAAATTGAGTAAATAACAAAATTTATTAATATTAGAATAATTATTATAGATAGTAAGCTTAGGCTTAATCTAAAGAAAAAATTTTTTTCATCTTTGTCTGTTTCAAACAAATTTAAAAAAAATATTTTGATAGCGTTTAAAAAAATATACATTAAATTATTCTACACTTTAGTTTGGTAAATTTTTACTGGCCAGCAATTATTTTAATATTTAATATTTAATATTAAAAAGTGTGTCACATAAAGGTACTCTTTTCAAAATTTTGAGCCTAAAAAATCTATAATATTTTGCATCTGGAATTTTTTAGAAGGGCCTATTATGTACCCATATAAACTATCATTTTTTTCTGCTGTATCAATAGAAAGCTCATAGAATGAGTTGAATTTATTTTTTTCTATAGCTAAACGAATTTTTTCTACCATTGATTCGTCTACCATTGGGTCTTTGTTAATAGGCCTTAAAGTATTTATTTTAAATATATTATTTTGAATTAATTCCTTAATTTTCAGTCCGCCTAAAGATATTCCATACGCCCAATATCTTTTTTTAATTGAGGAGAAAGGCTCGTAATGATCTAAATTAGAATGAATGAAATTAGACTTAACTTGAAGGTCAATAACTGAAAAATTTAATGAGCTCATCAAATCTGCATAAATTTTTGGGTATTTAATTCCAGAAAGTCCAATAGATAAACCGGAGTCCTGCATCTCTTTTAAAAAAATACACGTATTATATATTTTTTTTATAGAGCTTGAATTATCCCAATGAATCATTATAGAATATATATTATTTCTTGAGGTATCTACAGCATGACTGAATTGGTCTCTTAAATATTTTTCGGAGGTATTATTTTTAGTTAAATACTCGTTGGAAATTGATCCAATTTTATAATTAATTTTTAAATCATTTATCTTATTTCTCTTTATCCAGTTTGACAAAATAAGAAATGATTTATTCAAGTCATTTGGTTTTGAGTTTATTGGGTAATTAAATGCTGAATCAACAAAACGTCCACCATTATCATAAAACAAATTCAATATTTCATTAGCTTCTTTTTCACTAACAGACCAACCCCAATATGCTGAGCCTAATGATATTTCCTTCATCGTTTTATTAGGTTAAATCTTAATAAAATCATTTCTTTAAGGTACTCAAATGATAGTTTAATTATTTTTACTTTACTGCCCTGATCATCTTCTTTTTCGATAATAACTACACTGTAATTAAGCTCTGAAAGTTTTATTGCAATATGAACACCATAAAACCCACCACCAACTATAGCCATATCATATTTCATGAATATTATTATATCTGAAAATGTAACGTTTACTCCTAGATTATTGGACTGGTAAATAGGTACTGGTGTTTTTGCTAGAAATATTTTTAATTATGGCTCCAATTTAATAAGTAATTTAATTAGAAACTGTAATTAAAAGATTTAAACAGTTAGTAAAGTGGAGATTACCTCCACAAATTCCTAAAAAATTTTAGTTTATGAAGCTTTTTAGCCTATAAATATCGCCATGAATGCTTTTGTAATATACATCGGGGCTATATGAAAGAATAGCTACCCGTTCATACAGATCAGTTCTTGCAATTGCTCGCATTAAATTATCTATACCTGGCAAAGCCTGCCTTGTCGGAAAAATTATTGTTGGTCTCTCCTTTTTTAATAGATCAACTAATTTATCCTCATTCCAATCAAGCCTTAAGTAAGCAGCTCTTAAATCGCTCAACTCATTTGATACTGGAAATAGTCCAGTTAGAGGGTATAGCAATTGAGCAGAACCAGCTACAGCAAGTGTCGAGTCATCTTTTGATAATTTTTTAATCATATCAGCTGCAATTAAATAATTTGATCGTTTTATAGTTTCTATTTCACCATAACTATTTTTCCATAAATGACTGTATGAATCACTTACTGGATTTTCTTTATTATAAACATTGATATTTAAGGTTTTAGAGAGGCTTGGATATACTCCAAAAAGATATAAGGTAATTATTGCACCCATTAGATATTTTTTTAAAATTTTGGATTCATTTGAATTGATATATTTCCAACATATTGCTGAAATACCAGCAAGTCCAGGTACACAGTTTATAAAGTGATAATCAAACCCTAGTTTAAATATTGGCTCTAAAATTGGCACTATTGCTAAGGCTAACCAGAAAAAAAATCGATTAATACTAACTGATTTCCTTTCTTGGAAATTTAATTTAAATATATATATAGCTGAAATAATAGAAAGCACTATTCCAAACCAATATGCCTTAATAGCTATTAAACTATGTTTAAAAAAATTTGAAATAAGTAATTCATTAGTAAGGTCTCGCATGGTGACCTCATGTCCAATATATCCTTCAATAATGCTTTGAAGGCCCCCATCTCCTCGAAGCATAATAAGTGCAAATAAAGTGGTAAAGCCTAATATCGATGTACCAATGAGATATTTAGAAAAATTTCTCCAGCCATAAGCAAATAAAATTGCGATTGCCCCTGTTATATAAAAGAAGAGAAACGGCTCTCTTAATAAAACACCAAATGCTGCAGCTGCGCCTATGAAATAAAATAGGAAGTTATTCCTGCTATTAATACTTTGTGAGGTAAGTAGGGCTAAAAATAAAGGGACGTAAGCAGCCCAAATACTGTTTCGGAAGCCAAAAAAAATAAGGGAATAATTGTTCATCACTATCAATACTGCGGAAACTGTAACAACACTAAAAATAATACTGCCACTTTCTTTCTCAATCACTTTAAAAAATAAAATAGAGGCAGTAACTGCAAGACATAGATCAATCCAACGCAATGCTATGTATTGATTAATTTCTAACCCATAAACCCAAGAAGTGAGCAGAGAATATAGAGCTACTGGGTAACCATGAGCTATAACTTCACCATTAGACAGGGTTGAAAAAAAATATTGAGCATAATATGTATAAAGTCCACCATCCGGTTCTGGTAAGAAAGTAATCCAATGAATTCTTAAATACCCAGTAGTAAATACCGCAACAAATATTGCAATTAGAGTACTTAAAGTTTTGTGATTAATATTAGCTAACATTTGCACATATTATATAGAATTTTTATTAATAATTAGATCAATCCAGCTTATCTCCTCAACTTACATTCGAAAGGTCCTAGACGCTCCGATTATTGTTCCCTCTTCCCCTAACTACTAAACGGTTTACTGGCATGGTAAAACAGCTGATTCCATCCTTTTGGTTAGTAATAAAATATTTTTCGAGATCGGTAAGCATTTGGCTGAAGTCGGCGGGCGAAAGAACGAATGAAGCATAGAAAAAACCGGCAGCCTCTTGCGCCAAGATGCTAGGAGCTGCATTAAAACTCAGAGTTATTGGCGTTATATTTACATCAAAATCTTCAAAGGCTTCTGCCGTAAGTTTTTGGAGTCCCTCGGCTGTTCTCACACGTGGGTCACCAAGTTCATAAACTCCATAATCAGGATACTTACTTTGCACGTGTTCGTAAATAATATCGTGGACTTCGAGATAGCCGGGGGCAGTTTTGGGATCCCCATCAATAATAGCTGCGAAAATGCCTCTTTCCTTGAGCAGGCGCTTGGTTGTGGCAAGCACTTGACCCACTGGGTCCATCAAAGTCAATGCCCAATGGCAGAAGATTACATCAAAAGATGAATCAGCAAAGCAATCAAGGTTTTGCGCCGTACCCTGATGGAGCTTGGTATCGGTATGGGCAAGGCGCTTACGTGCAAGCTTTAGTTCGGAACCATTCATATCAACGCCCGAAAGCATCAGTTCAGCTCCGAAACGTTGATTGCAAAGGTCTAGTAGGACTCCACTACCACACCCAAGATCAAGAACGTGAGAATGATATTGTTGGTCAACAATATCGGCAAGCAACTCATAACTATTTTTGCCATTCGCATCACGACAGTTCCACGCAAATGCTTCCGTGAAACCCGCATTATTGTCATGAACAGCATCGAGATGATCTCGTAAAGCTGAGCTACTTGGCTGTTGACCACTTTCTACCTGTCGAATCCAAGCAGATTTAATTTTCATAGCTTCACTTTTAAATAATTTAAGTACATGGATGTAATTTTAAATAGCTTTCATCAAATAAATACTGAAAAAATTTCTTTTATCACTCCAATTTTTTAACACGCTAAACCCTGATTTTTTAGCTAACTCAGAAAATTCTTTTACAGAATATTTATAAGAACATTCAGTATGTATACTTTCCTCTTTTTCAAAGGAGAACTCTTTATTATTAATTTTAATAACCTGCTTAGTATTGCTAACAAGGTGCATTTCAACTCTTCCAAGTTTTTCGTTATAAAAGGCTTTATGAGAAAATTCAGAAATATTTATATCAGCATCTAGTTCATTTTTCATTCTATGTAGAAGGTTCAAATTAAAGTCAGCGGTATGGCCTTCTACATCATTATAAGCTCGATTAAAAACCTCAGTATCTTTCTTCATATCTACGCCAATTAAGAATGTACCCTCATCACCGACCAAATGTCGGACATATTTTAAAAACTGACTAGCTTCACTAGGTCTTAGATTTCCGATGGTAGAACCAGGGAAAAAAGCAAGTCTCTTTAAAGATTCAAATGAGGCCCTTTCTGGCCATTCAATCGGTTCCATAAAATCTGCACAAATTGCTGCAACAGAAATATTATTATAATTCGAAGCTATTTCTTTCGCGGTTAAAATCAGATGAGATTTTGAGATGTCTATTGCAATATAATGTGATGGCTCTGGCAAAGCAGATAAAAGTGCTTTGATCTTAATACTCGATCCACAACCATATTCCACGACTGCTGAACCAGGCTCAACAAGAGAATGAAGCTCTTCTTGAATATCGTTGAGTAATGCTATTTCGGTTCGAGTTAAGTAGTATTCTGGTGTATCGCAAATTTTATCAAAGATCTTGGAGCCGCGCTCATCATAAAAAAATTTAGGAGATATTGTTTTCTGAGGTAATGATAACCCCTCTAAAACAGCTTCATAAAATTCTATTTTTTTCTTAGGTTGAATATCGACAAAATAGTCAAGATCCTTAATATTTTCATCATCCATAAAATTACATTCCAAAAAAATTACTCTTTGATTGATATTATTTTCGACCGTCTCATTATCAGAGGATTTAGTAGACTGTTAAATCTAGCATAACGCCCCATAATACACACAAGTTATAGATGCAACTAATTGTGATTTAAAACTGTCCATAAAAGATTGCAAGCAATTGAGCTGTCTAGACATTTTATTTTAGGAAACTAAGTTATTAATAAGAAAATACTTTCTAATGATTTACTTGAAGGGCCAAATGCACTTGGCGAAGACTTAAGTCAATACTGGGAGCAAGACAATCAAGCTTGGTGGGATTGGTATGTAACGCTTGCTGATAACAAGCGTAAAGACAATGCAATTAATTACGTCGATATAGCGCCTATTCAGCATTTTAACACTTCGTCCGATAGTGAACTAGAAGATGAGCTTTCCACTCCATACAAATTAACAGAGGACCATCACCTTACTTTTCGCCGGGATGGATCCATCAGGCTACCAAATGTTCTGTCTCCAGGAGCTGTAGCTCGCTTGCGCGAGGAACTTATACGCCTTCTTAGCAAGACGTTTCCAGAAAACAATAGAAGTAACCGCTTCCTAAGCCTGGAAATGATGTGGATAGAGAGCCCCATCATCAGGCGATATGTCCTCAGTCCACGCATTGCAAAGATTTCAGCGGACCTGCTAAGCGTAAAGAGTGTTCGCCTCTACCATGACAATGCACTTTCAAAAGAGCCCGGTTGTGGTCGTACTCCTTGGCATTACGACGATCATCATTTCCCTTTAGAGACAAATGATGTTGTGACGGCATGGATTCCAGCACAACCAATACCGGCAGCTATGGGGCCTTTATCATTTGCAAAGCCATTAAACGTTTTTAATCTCGTCAAAAATATCAATTTTAATAAAAATGACACAAGCTATGATAAAAAAGTCGCGGAGGTTTTTAAGGCAAACCACGTGGCTATTAGCAGTGAGCCGTTTAAGATGGGTGAGGCCAGTTTTCATCATAATTTGAGTTTTCATACAGCAGGCGACAATAGGACTTCGCAGAGCCGTATAGTTCTGGCTAATACATATTTCGTAGATGGAGCGCGAGTAGTCAAGGAGCCGACAATGGTATCAGGTGACTGGCAAAAATTCATTCCTGGCGTCGGCCCAGGAGGAATTGTGGCTAGCGAACTCAATCCAGTTTGCTGGCCCGCAATACAGAAAAAAAAGATATAGGACAACATAGGAACGTATTGGACGATCTTGGCTGGCTCCACCAATATAGTTAAATAGATTTCTAGGCACTTCATTCACCAATAAATCCACCACTCTGGTGTTGCCATAATTGATAATACAATCCCTTTTTCTTCAGAAGTGATTTATGATTTCCCTCTTCAATAATTTCTCCGTTATCCATTACAATTAATCTATCCATTGCGGCAATAGTAGATAACCGATGAGCTATAGCAATTACGGTCTTCCCTTGCATAAGGATATCAAGGCTATCTTGAATAATAACTTCCACCTCTGAATCTAGTGAGCTTGTGGCTTCATCTAGCAATAATATAGGAGCATTTTTAAGGATCACTCTTGCAATTGCAATCCTTTGCTTTTGCCCACCAGAAAGTTTAACCCCCCTCTCACCAACTAAAGATTTATATCCAATATTGCCGTATTGATCTTTTAGACCCATTATGAAATTATGTGCTTGGGCTTTTTTTGCAGCTGCAATAATTTCTTTATCAGACGAGCTAGGTTTACCGTAAGCAATATTATCCTCAATGGAGCGATGAAGTAGAGAAGTGTCTTGAGTAACCATTGCAATATTAGATCGCAAGCTATCTTGCGTAATTGAAGTGATATTTTTATTATCAATTAAGATTTCACCTTTATCTAAATCATAAAACCGTAGTAAAAGATTAACTAATGATGATTTACCAGCTCCAGATCTTCCTACTATCCCAACTTTTTCTCCATGTTGAATATTTAAATTAAAGTTAGAAAAAAAACTATCATTATTTTGGTATGCAAAATAAATATTTTTAAATGAAATTGAAGCCTTTTTTATATTAATAGTTACGGCATTAGGTTTGTCATTTATTAGCTGTTTCTTAGAAAGCATATTGAGTCCATCTTGACCGATACCAATTTGCTCATATAGGGATGTCATCTCCCACATTAACCAATGTGAGATCCCATTCAATCTTAAAGACATGGCAGTTGCAGCAGCAACAACACCAACAGCAATTTCGTTGTTTGACCATAGAAAAAGAGCTGTTCCAGTGGTAGATAAGATTAAAAACATACTTAGAAAATGATTGATAATTTGAATTGCAGTAATCTTACGCATTTGAAGTTTGACAGTATATAAGAAATCCTTCATAGCATTTTTAGCATACTTTGACTCTCTCCCAGCATGAGAAAAAAGTTTAACAGTATTTATATTTGTATACGCATCTGTTACTCTACCGGTCATAAGAGAACGAGCATCAGCTTGGTTTTTAGAGAGTTTTGCAAGTTTAGGAATAAAATAAAATAGGGTTAAAAAATAAATACCCAACCATATTAAGAATGGGAAATATAGCAAAGTATTGAGACTACCAACCAAAATAATCATGGTGGTGATGTAAACAATTACATAAACTAAAATATCAGATAATATAAACCACATATCCCTTAAGGCTAAGGTAGTCTGCATTACTTTTGCAGCAATTCGGCCAGAAAATTCATTGTTATAAAAATCAATACTTTGATTTAGTAATAGTCGGTGAAAATTCCACCTCATCCTCATTGGAAAAGAACCCGCCAATGTTTGATGTTTTATCATTGTCCTAATAGCAACAAAAAAAGTACTACCAATTAATAAGGCTGCTATCAAAAGCAAAAAATTCATGTGATTATTAAAAAATTGACTAGGGCCGCTTTCCACCATTAAATCAACTAACTTCCCTAAAATAGCATAAAGAATAGCTTCAAAGCTAGCTATGACTGCAGTTAAAATTGCCATTAAGCCAATATATAACTTGATATCTTTAATACATAACCAAGCAAATTTAAATAAAGATTTAGGAGGTGTTCGTATAAGTTCTTTTGGAAAAGGACTGACTAAGTTTTCAAACCATTGCAACATACAGCACAGCTACTCCTGAAAAAGAAAGTTTTGGGTTAATTAAAAATTATTACTAAAGAAAGTATAAGTTGAATAACAAAAATACAAACAGAAACCGAATGAAGTATAGAAAATATTTTTTTTGCATTCTTAACGTTACTCATTTCTAAATCTCTATATTTATTAACTTTGGGGGTAATAAAAAATAGGTTAATAAAGAATCCTAAAAAAATAATTATAGATAATTTTTGATTAAATAAATCTAATTCTCTCAATGTAAAAACTAAAAGCAAGGAAGATAAAATCATTCCAAAAATAAATAGTCTTGGGAAAAATTTCCTTAAAAAATTTTTTGCATCATTGGCAGATAGAACAGTAAAAACTATTGGTGAAATTAAAAGCATGAAAGAAATCATGGACCCAAATAAAGTTGCTGCAAGAAAATTTGTCATGTAATCCCCTAATAATAATATTTAATTTTGGTCAGCAACAAATTTTAATACAGCACTGTTGATGCAATAACGTTTTCCACTCGGTGGTGGGCCATCATCAAACACATGGCCTAGATGAATACCTGAACTAGCGCTTAATACCTCTACCCTATTCCCATCTTCTTTAAAAACTAAAGATCCTGGAATGGGGTCAAAAAAACTTGGCCAACCAGTACCACTCTTAAATTTTGCATCACTTCTAAATAAGTGATCACCCGTGATTGGGTCAACATAATATCCTGGGTCTTTATTGTCTAATAATGAACCACTAAATGGAGGCTCTGTTCCACTTTCAAAAGCAATTTTTTTTTGTTCGGGAGTTAAGGTTTGCATGCCAAACCAACGCCAAAATTCTTTTGTGTTTCCGTCATAACCTGTGTACCTAGAAGTCTCTTTACCATCTTCAAACATAACAATAGTTGGGGTAGCCCATACTGATTCTTTTAACTCCC
>Ga0209192_10001651_pt1 | contig 17302 bp, 18 predicted proteins | sample ArcticOcean_MG_C_11_FD_187433 | JGI IMG/M metagenome (GOLD analysis project Ga0209192, IMG submission 187433) | Marine microbial communities from western Arctic Ocean - ArcticOcean_MG_CB2_154 (SPAdes) (version 2) | ecosystem: Environmental > Aquatic > Marine > Oceanic | place: Arctic Ocean... | reverse complement strand
AATGTCATTACTTATATATTATTTATAAAATAAAAGAAATTCCCTTTTTATAATATCCTGCTTTTATCCATTCACCCGTCGCATCTTCTAAAATCTCACCATCACTATCTATTTTATATATAGTTCCATCCTCTGTATTTGTTGTAACATAAACTTCCCCGTCAATTTCAACATCTTCCACTTCAAAGTCCTCTTCTTCCTCTTCCTCTTCCTCTTCCTCTTCCTCTTCCTCTTCCTCTTCCTCTTCCTCTTCCTCTTCCTCTTCCTCTTCCTCTTCCTCTTCCTCTTCCTCTTCTTCCTTTTCCTCTTCCTCTTCTTCCTTTTCCTTTTCCTTTTCCTTTTCCTTTTCCTTTTCCTTTTCCTTTTCCTCTTCCTCTTCCTCTTCCTCTTCTTCTTCCTCTTCTTCTTCCTTTTCCTTTTCCTCTTCCTTTTCTTCCTCTTCTTCCTCTTCATCTTTATCTTCCTCTTCCTTTTCTTCCTCTTCCAATCCAACCATCGTTTTCATTTCTTTCTTTAGTCTGTCTTCTTCTTCCCTTTCTTTCTCTGCTCCCACCACTTCTTCTTTCTCTTCTTGATCTTCTTTCTCTTGAAGCTTCTTTGCTCTAATTTCTAAGTCTTCATCTTCACTGGAGACCGTAACCTCATCACCATCTTCTTCTTCATCTTCATCTTCTTCATCTTCTTCATCTTCTTCTTCTTCTTCTTCGTCGTCTTCGTCGTCGTCTTCATCGTCTTCCTCATCGTCGCTTAAAATACAAAAACTATTTATATTATCTAAATTAACAATTTTTATAGTTGAAATATTGTCCTCTATTTTTTCATTCTTATCAGGAGTATCATTTGTAAATTGTATAGACGGATTTGTTACCTTTATAGGTATATCTTTTACTTCAAGGGTTACATTATTATATCCATCCAGTTTTTTTAAAGCAATTACCAATTCATTTTTTAATTTGGACAATTCTTCGTTTTTTGATTCCATTTCTCCGTGATAAAATAATTTCAGTGCTTTAGTCTCTGCTTGAATAATAAATACTGTTTGTTGTGCCCTTAAATGTTCTTCTTGTAATTGCTTTACCATTGGCATATTTAGTAGAATACTATGAATACTGTTTTTTTCCTGAATCATGGGTGTTAATATATTTGTTAGATGTGAATGTAAAACCTTATTTACATCATTTAACATTGAAGAAATATCAATTCCTTCATTTTTATGTTGTTGGGATTGTTGTGTCACGGACATTTAAGTAATAATTAAAAATTCCGTTTAATATCATTTTTTATATTATATTTTTATTTATATGAATAAAAAAGGTAGATATGATGGTGCTATCGCATTAATAAAAAGTCAAACAAATTACACAGAGGAAGAAGCTAATGAAAAATTAGAAAAATGGGATGGAAATTATATGAATGTAATAAAGGAATATTTAAATCCTAATTTTAATATAAAACCTGTAAAAAAAGATAATAGAAGTGTTAACCAAAAAATGATGGGGGAAATTAGGGGATTCATGGATACAGCTACTATGAATTTTGAAAAAAGAAAAGCAGACGAAGAAAAAAAACAAGAATATTTGAAAAGAGTATACGCAGAATTTTTAGAGGTAAAGAAGGGTTATCCGAGCTGTAAATATGATCCTCCTAGAATTTTATCGTGTGATAATAATTGTTCTAATCCATTATGTCCTGGGGAATTATTAGCAAATAAAAAATATAGTAAAATGAAAAACGAGGAACCCAAAAATGAAGTTATAAATTTATAATAGATATTTAATTATCCATTATAAATTAAAATTATTTGTAATTGCATTGCTTTTTGTTTGTTTTGTTTGACTTCTTTTTAATCTGAATTTATTTACATTTTGTGTTTTTTTAATATCAAGAATATTATTATAAACATTTGGGATTTCGTTATTTTCTTCATATAATTCTGGTAAAATTTTTGTCATAGGCTTATTTACGATCATAAATATCCTTTCTTTACTCAATAATTTTCTGTATTCTTGTATTGATAAATTACCGTAATATTTATCCAACGTGTAATGTGGGTCTGGTGCTGGTTTAATATTTTTATCATAATCATATATTTTACTATAAACATTATTAAGCATCGCATATCTTTCCCATTTTGTAGAATCATCTAATTGTTCGTTTTTTAAATACGATAACGCACATTCAGGGCTACAAAAACATCCATACACATCTAAACACTCCCCATTATATTGTTTTGGAATATGAACGGCTGGATTATCAAAATCATAGGTGCACCAGAAACAACAAGCCCGTTTATCAGACACATTATTCGTTCTTAAATTTTTTTTTAATTTATTTAATTTATTCCATAATTCTTTAATATCAACTTCATCTTTTTCTACTTCTTTTTTTACGGTTGTATTTTTAATTTTTGGTATGCTTTTTTTATCTTCTTCAATTTCTGTATAGGGCAATTCATACATTTTTGTATTTGATAATATATTATATGATTCGGGATTGTTTATCATCGGTGTATAATTTAGATTAAAATCACCTACACTATCTAAATCTTTTGATTTACATTTTAATTGTAATATTATATTTGGTTGCTTATTGATAATAGTATTTGTTGGATTGGGTATTTTTTTTACAATCTTTCCACCTTTAGGTTTTCTTCCTCTTTTTTTTGGAGGAGGTTTTACCACATTAGTTTTTGGTTTAGGTTTTCTTCCTCTCTTTTTTGGCGGACCCTTTACTTTTGGTTTTTTGATTTTTGGCATATACAAAAACAAGCATTATTAATTTAAATGCTTTTTAAATATCTTTTATGCGTTTAAACATTTTCTTCTGGGTTTTTTCTTACATTATAACAAATTCTACACAAAGCCGTATAATTGGTTGTCCCAACTAACATCTGCTCTTTTTCATCAGTTAGTCTAAATGTGAAAATACCGTCTCTAATTTTACAGCCGTTGCAAATAGCTTTTAATTTTACAACATCGTCGCACAACGGCACTATTTTCAAAATAGAACCAAATTCTCGTCTTTGAAAATCCCCGTCTAAACCACAGACATATACCTTTTTATTTTTTATATTCACCAAATAATTAACACTTTCATATAAATCACCAAAGAATTGACCTTCGTTAATAAAGAATGCATCATAATTACTTGATTCTGTTAATATATCTTTTAAATATTTACAACTTTTATCATTAATAATACTATTTTGATTATGTGTTTTAGTTATTGTTGTACCTGAACCATATCTATCATCAGCTGTATGATTTACAAAACAACATCTAATTCCGCAAGATTTGTGACGATTATATTCTTTGATAAGTTCTGTTGTTTTTCCAGAAAACATACACCCTAAAATAATTTTCAAATACCCGGTCATTATAATATTATTCTCTATTTTATTAAGTTAATTTAATAAAATATCAATTTTTTTGTGTTTATTGTTTAGTTTGACGATTGTGGGTTAGGTTCACTTATATGGATATAATAATGTAGTAGATCGTAGTTGGATATGAAAATAACGGGAGAATTGGGATTTGATATAGGTTTTGCTCTTACCCCTAAATTTGTTCTGTAACCGGTTACTCGCAAGAAACTGTTAGAACCATTTCTTTTAATTATAGTACCGATTGGTGGTGGTATTTGACCTGCGTAAACGCCTCCTCTTTTTTTTCTTGTTTTCCTTGTTTTCCTTTTCTTTTTTTTCATGTGACGTTTAGTTGTTTTTCTTTTATGACCACCTGTTAATCCTAATGCGTATTTACACTCAAAAACAATATTAGAAATAAAGGACTTCTTCGCATCAACAAATCCTTTATCTGTCTTATCAAGAGCATTTTGTTTTATTATATGACATTTCGTTGACCATTTTTCATATGCATTTTTTAAAGCATAAGCACTTCTTGCATCAAACGCACCACTTGTCATATTTTCAAAATCTTGTGAAAGAGCACTTACATAATTCATTTGTTCATTTGTGGTATCACCATATTCTTTTTTACTGAGAATAGGATCCCTTTCCCATACTTTTTCACATAGTCTAAACAAAAAATCTTCAATAACAGATTCTTTTGGTGTTCTCGCATAATATATTAATTTTTTTAATTCATTATTATCTCCGTATTTTGTTGTTGGATACCTCATTTCATATGATGAACTTGGTGGATACACATCTGGGTTAAAATAAGTACAAACTCTTTTAGTCCCTCCCTGTTTTTTTATTTCTTCTTCAACTTTTCTAAGTGTTATTAACTTATCTGTGTAATAACGTTTTATTTGGTTATATTTGTATAATATTTTATGATTTTGGGAAAGTATTTCGGAAAGCTCTCTCAAAGTTTCTTCTCGTAATGGTTGTGCAATATCTTTACCAATATATGTATTTACAATTCCATTATAAGCTGTATCCGTCACACTCACACCAGAACTTGTCCTTTTCATCTCTTGTCTTTTCCTCTCCTCCTCTTGTCTTTTCCTCTCCTCCTCTTGTCTTTTACGCGCCTTTGCGGTTTTTCTTTGTTTTTTTGCTGCTTCTCTGTTCTTCTTTTTTCTACGCGTTTTTTTGTTGCCCCCTCTCTTTTTTTTAGTTTTTCTATTTCTCTTTCGTTTCTTTTTTCTTGTTTTTCTACCATAACCTCTTTGTTTTCTTAATTCTCTCCTTTTATCTGGACCAGTAATCGCAAATGTATTCATATATTCGTCAGGAACAACTTCTTGAGGAACAACTTCTTGAGGATACACTATTTTCATAAAATCATCTTCAGAAATTTTAGGATACACCGTGTCTGTATTGTCCCCAACTGTTCTTATTTCATTCATCATACATAAACAATCAAAATTTGTCATGGTACCTATTTTTACAGCATCTACAAATTTTACTACTTCTCCTTTCAACGCTGTGTTTCTAGTTATAGTACCAGAATACTTTTCGGAACGTCTCTTTTGCTCATCGTGGGTAAGGACTGTTTTAGATTCTTTAGATTCTTTAGATTCATTAGATTCATCATTCAACAATCCTTCCATCATATCTAAGGTATCACTATTGATATCATTTGAATTAGCTCTTACCATTTTAAGAGGTGAAACTAAACCTTGTTCTCCTTGTCCTATCGTACCTCTTGGAGCACCCGCGACATCAATATTAAACTTATCAAAAAGATTTTCCCCTGATTTTTGATTATATTTTTTAAATGCCTCTAATCTATCGCTACCAACTAAAAGAATAACTTGAGTATACCCCCTTTTTTTCAAAAATTTTAGACATTGGTATGAGGGTAGTCTTCTTTTTTCTTCTACCTTTACAAGAAAATCATTATTATCAAATTCGACTCCGGCTGTTCTAGTTGATTGATATCTTTTAAAATAAGATTCGAGATTGCCCGTAGTTAGAACTTGTCTTTTTATAGATGCGTATTTCATTCTTTGGCATTCTGACATGCCATCCCAATTGGTGGGTAATTTCCGCCACACGCGTGTGCTGCGTTCGTTTTTAGAAAGTGCCGATGAACCGCAATTCAGTTCTTTTTCCATTTCAGTTGATATGTTATTTAAATCACTGAGAAATGTTAATTGACCGTGTTGTTTCTTGGGATACATTTTGTCCAAATAATAAAATCTAGAACAAACTGTTAATGGATTAGATTTATCTGGTACTGGGTGTGTTAGGTGTTTTTGAAGAGGAGAAATCCAAACAAAGGGGTCTGCGCCAAGTTTCGTAGCCTCAACCAACGTTCCTTGTATTAAAACCTCGTGTCCTTTATGTGGGGGATGCCACCTACCTATTGTTATTACAGCTATCTTATTTTTAGATGATTTTACTTTAGAACTTTGTTCTTTTTTTGAGGACATAATTAATATATAATTTAAAGAGATTAAAAAGTATTTAAAATATAATATTATCAAATGAACGATACTAGACCATGGGTTGAAAAATACAGACCAACACACTTTGACGATATTGTATTAGATCCTCTAAATAAGAAATTACTGGAAAATATAGTTATTCAAAATAGCTTTCCTAATTTATTATTTTATGGACCACCTGGAACAGGTAAAACAACTACTATTATTAATTTGATTAATAGATATCAAGAAGTATATAAGCAGAAAAATAAAGGATTAATGATACATTTAAATGCTAGTGATGATAGAGGAATAGATGTTATACGCAACCAAATTAATCAATTTGTTAATACTAAAACTCTATTTGGAAATGGAATGAAATTTGTGATATTGGATGAAGTTGATTATATGACAAAAAACGCACAACAAGCTCTAAAATACTTGATTCAACAATATTCAAATAATATTAGATTTTGTTTAATTTGTAATTATATCAGTAGAATCGATACAGCTTTACAAAATGAATTTATTAGATTACGGTTTTGTCAATTGCCTAAAAAAGACACATTTACATTTTTACATAAAATAGCAAAAGCTGAAAACTTAAATATAAAAGACAAACAATTAAAAAGCATTCAATATAGATTTAAATCGGATATCAGAAGTATGATAAATTATCTACAATCAAATCATTATAATATATCAACGAATTTAAATATTTTTACAGACAAATTTGTAGAATCATTAATCACAAAACTTAAAACAACACAAAAAAATAAACTTCAACTGGTAATTAAGACGTGTAAAAAATATAATATACAAAAGCGAGAATTTATATTACAATTTATTGCTTATTTGATAAGTAATAAACCAGGTATTCTAAATAGTAAATTTATTTCGTCTTTACAATTTATTATTCATAATAATACGGTAAAAGAAACATATTTACTTCAATATTTACTTGGAGAACTAGAAAGTGTATATAATGTATTATAATATAACTGCATTCTGTGTTGTAATTTTTTATTAAACATATCAGGAGATGATTTACGTGGATTGAATTGGTTTCGTTTTAGACAATATTCTTCGATAATATTGCCTAAATTATTGTCGTCTTTTGGTTTGTTATTTTTAGTTCTCCTCTTGTTAATTGCAATTGGAATACTTTCCATTTATATACAAATATAGAAAATAAAATTGATTTAAAAATAATATAAAGAATTATATTATTATAATGACTGACTTAGATAATGAATGGCTTACATTTCAAAATCAAATAACAAATAATATATTACCAAATAATAGTTTGTTTGTCAAAGAAGATAATACTAAACTAATTATCCCTAAATGTAGTGATATTTATATTTCAACTCAAACAAAAATTGCTTACTTAAACTCGCCAATTAAGTTGTATGATATTTTTTGGAAAATTGATGTTTTGGATTATTATAAACAAGAAGAAGGTGTCATTAAAAAAAGTGTTAAAATAAATTGTAACAGCGTTGAAGAAGCAAAAATATTAGACGATAGACTTAAAGAGATAGATAATGTTGATGTTAACATATTATCACAAGTAAATAATCCAAATGCTAGAAAGGTCATATTTAAGGATATTAGAAAAATAGATGTTGGGTTGGCAAAAAAAGATCTTATAAGTTATAGAAAAAAGAAAAAAGGAGCGTTTTATAATTGTTTTGCTCTTATACTTCGTGTATTTTATAAAGGTAAGTTTAAAGAAGTTCATGTTAAAATATTTAATACTGGTAAGTTAGAAATACCAGGAATACAATTTGATGATCTATTGACAATTACATTAGACAAATTAATTACTATTTTAAAACCTTTGGTTGGAGATACAATTTCATATAATAAAAAAGATATTTCTACTGTTTTAATTAATTCTAATTTTAGTTGTAGGTTCTTTATTGATAGATTTAAACTGTATGAAATTTTGAAAACAAAATATAACATTAGTGCCGCATACGATCCTTGTTCGTATCCAGGTATTCAATGCAAATTTCATTATAATAAATATAATAAAGAACATACGGGTTTCAAAATTACCAATCATGAAGGTGATGAAGGTGATGAAGGTGATGAAGGTGATGAAGGTGATGAAGGTGATGAAGGTGATGAAGGTGATGAAGAATATGAATCGTCCTGGCAACACATATCTTTTATGATTTTTAGAACAGGAAGTGTATTAATTGTTGGAAATTGTGATAGCGGTGTTTTAAATATTATTTATAATTGGTTGAAAAAAATCTTAAAAGATGAATATACTAATATATCTATTAAAAATAATCTTACAAAGAAAAAAAAATCTACTAAAAAGGTTAGAAAAAAGACAGTATTATTTACCGTTGAATAGCCAATTTGTAAATTTTAATGGTGTTTCATTCACAATTTTTTCATTACAGTTTTTATGATACATTTTTTTATTAATATCATTAATTGAGATATTTCTGTTATTTTGTATTTTTTTTAAAAATAAATTCGATAAATTAAAAAATAAACATTCATCTATATTTATACATTTATTTTGAAGTAAATTTTTATAATATAAATATTTTTCACAAATATCTATTTTCTCTTTTACATTTTTATCCATTATTATAATTTTATTAACTGCTTTATTTGTCATTTTTTGAATATACATCATATAACTCATCCTTGTTTCACCTTTAAAATTTTCATTATATACTACTGTTTCAAACATCTCTACTACAAGTTTTGAAAATATATCAAATAATTTAAATCTTTCTTTTTCTTCCTTATTTAATATAAATTGTTTTCTATATTCGTTATTTATTTCAAATATAGTTTTTTTATAAACAAATAAAGTGGCGTCTTTGGAATTTAATTGTAAATAAGAATTATTCTCTTCTCCTATTTGACCAATAAATTCTACATAAAATAAATATGCTTTTTTTGTATGATAAATTGTCAAATCTAAATTTTTTGTATAAAGTAACATCGTATTGAAAATATGTTTTATTGTGCTTAATCCTCGTAACAAAATAAAAATATAATATTGTCTATTTTGAATAATTATGTTTTCTGTTATATGAAATAAATATTCGTTAATTAATTCGCAAAATTTGCTTAATATTATATCATTTGGAATTGTTAATGTTTTATTGTAATTTTTTACCTCAAATATATTTGTTTTTTTAGATGACTCCATTTATTATTTTAAATATTATTTTTTTAAATAAATAACTATTTAAAGATTTAAACAAAAATACAATATAAAAATGTCGGAACAAGCAACCACAGAAAATAGCACTAATTATAGATTACCAACAGGAACAACTTTACAACATTGCGCAAAATTGTCAATTGTTGAAGATAAACCTATTATGTTCGACTATTGGACGGCTTCCTGTGAAAAAGATGTATTAATTGGAGTAAGAGACGGGGGTGAAAAATTGTTGGTCAAAAGTGAAGAAGAGTACACTAGTCCTGTTTCTAAAATTTACAAGGTAGAAAGCGAATATATTATCATTACTGAGAATTCTATTTATATTGTTTCTGCCGATATTGCTACAAAAAGAATTTCAGGAGCATAAATTAAAATATCATGAATATATTTTAATTTATAATATCTCTTTTAATTTATAATATCTCTTTTAATTTATTTATTTGTTCTTCTGTTAATTTTTCAGGAAATATAACAGAGAATTTAATTATTAATTTACCAGTTATACCTTCTCGTTTCATACCTAAATTTCCTATTTCCTTTGTATAATTATCAGGTATGATATTACCTGTATCATTATTTATAATATATGTTTTACCATTTACGTGTTTAATATCAAATTTAAACCCTGTTAAAGCTTCTTTTAAAGTTATTTCTTTTTTTATTTTCAAATTCAATCCGTCTCTTTTGATGTTTGTATTATTTACTACCTTTATAAATAACTTTATATTACCTTTTAATCTTTCATTTAATACATTACCTTTTCCTTCTATTATAATAATTTCTCCTGAATCAATACCTTTATTTATTTTTACATATACCTTTTCTTTTTCCATGCGTTTTTCGTTGTTTATAACTATCCATCTTTCTATTTGTAGTGGATATGTTATTCCTATATATGATTGTTCTAATGTTATTGTTATTGTTTTAATTATTGGTTCAGGTTTTTGTATTGAATTCATATTTAAAGGTCTTCCATTTCTAAAAATCTGTACGTTAGGCATCCCTCTTGACATCCCTCCAACCATTCCAGGCATTCCAGGCATTCCTCCAACCATTCCAGGCATTCCTCCAGGCATTCCAGGAAACCCTCCTCCTCCAAAAAACATTTTTAAAATTGGGTCCAAATCACCATGTTGAAAAGATTGTTGTTGACCGTTCATCGTAGAAAATGGACTATTACCTCTCATTTTATATATTCTTCTTTTTTCTGGATCTCCTAATGTTTGATAGGCTTCGTTTATTTTTTTAAATTCATTTTCATCACCACCTCTGTCAGGATGATGTTTCATTGATAATTTTCTAAAAGCTTTCTTAATTTCATCATCTGTTGAAGTTTCATTTACTCCTAAAACTTTAAAATAATTCAAACTCATTTCTAAAATATATAAATATAAACTTAAATACTTTATTACTTAATTTATTATGAATATACCATTTCTTAAAAAATATCAACCTGTTTTTTTTAAAGATTTTACAATAGATAAGGAATACATTGAATTATTGAACACTCTTATCGATATGAATAATTTAAATATATTACTTGTAGGAAATCCAGGGTGTGGTAAAACATCATTATTATATTCTATTATCAGGGAATATTACCAAAAGGAAACAATACCCAAACAAAATGTTTTATATATTAATAATCTTAAGGAACAAGGTATTCAATATTATAGAACAGAGGTTAAAACTTTTTGCCAAACACCCTCTATGATATCTGGTAAAAAAAAATTTATTATACTTGATGATATTGATTCTATTAACGACCAAAGCCAACAAGTTTTTAGAAATTGTATTGATAAATACAGTCATAATGTCCATTTTTTAGCTTCCTGTTCAAATACACAAAAGGTAATAGATAGTATTCAATCAAGATGTACCATAATAAAGATCAAACCAGTTCATAGAACCTTTTTAAAAACTATATTTACACAAATTAAAAAAGCTGAAAATCTCAATATCGATAAAAATTCAGAAGAATTTATATTGACTATTTGTAACAATTCTATAAGATTATTAATAAATTATATGGAAAAATTTAAATTATTAAATATTAATATTAATGAAAAAAGGGTAAAAGAAATATGTACCAATATTAGTTTTTATGAATTTGAAAAATATACAGAAGAATGGCATACCAATAAAAATCTAAAATTTTCTATTCAAATTATAAATTCTATTTATAATAAAGGTTATTCAGTTATGGACATACTTGATTCTTACTTTACTTTTATCAAAATTACACACATGTTAAACGAAGATGTAAAATATAAGGTTATTAAGCTCATTCTTAAATATATTGCTCTTTTTCATACTTTACACGAAAATGAAATTGAACTCGCTCTATTTACAAATGAATTATTAAAGTTATTATAAATTTAATTTAAATATAATTTTTTTTTGTGATTAATTAATATATGAGTCAAATATTTCAAAACCCTTTTCCTAAAAATATCTTTTTTACTTTTATAGATAAATATTGTGAAAAAAAAATTAATCAGTATGTTTTTTCCAAAGAATCTTTCAAAAGAATAAAATTAGAAAACCAAGTCAAACCATTTTGTGAAAATTTGAAAGAATATTATTTCAAATCAAAACATCATTATTTAGACAGAGACCAAAACTATAAAAATTTTATTACTATTATAAGACAATTATGTAAATATCACTATATACCTTTCACTTCTGATATCAAATATTCCAAATCTAAATATGAAATTAAATATTTTATTTACCACGACTTATAAGTAAAAATTTACTTGCTTGAGTATTCGCTTCTAATACTTGCATATGATTTAATCTAGCAAACCATTGATATTTTGTTCTATTTAATATATCTTCGTCTGGTAAAATTATACAAAATAAGGAACACATACATAAGTCTAAACTTGAACTTTCTAACAAATTGTCTATTAAAATAACTTCATTTTTTTTATTTTTGGTTCCTAATCCTTTACCACAAATAATATTACATTTACCCTCTTTCATCAACTTACGAAGATGCCTACTTATATTTCCTTCAAACTTTGATTGATCGGTGTTATCTGTAGATACTAATATTTCTAAATATTCAGACAAATCTTTCATTACGGGACAACCCTTTATACATCCCAATAATTTGTGCGTTGGACCAAAACGACTATAAGCATTGCTATCACTTTTATTATTCATTTCACCAGTAAACATTTTGTGCTGCGCTACTTTTTCATTGTATAATGGTTTCAAGTCTTTTAATACTATTGTTGAATTTGGAACTAACATACCGCCATATGTATGTAACAATTTCGTCAACGCCAATACCCTTACTTTCTCTTTAACAGGTTCTGCTAATCCATCCATTCGTATCGTCCAATCAGGTATTATTTTTTCAAAAGAACTATCATCTATTAAACATATTTTAAAACTTTCACTGCAATGATTTACAACGGATTCCACACAAAGATCCTTATACGGTTGGTTTAATTTTTTACTATTTCTTGAATTAAAACTTTCCCAATCTCTTGCATTTATCTCATGTTTAGTGTGAATCCATAAAAATGGATTTCCATCTATAGACCCACTTTCATTTAATAAATACTTCTTCACTAAATTATATTTATCCAATTCTTCATCCGGATAAAACTTTTTACTATATCTATCATATATCATACCTATTGCGGTTACTGCTATAAACACTAATACATAATTTACTATTTTCATTATATATATAATAAATAATTTATTAATTTTCTAATTGTTTTAAATGAGACCACCATTTTTTATTTGATTGTGATATTTCTTCATCTCTTTTTATCATTCTAAATGCTCTTTCTGTATTTGTTTTATCATTTTTCATATTTCTATCTTTCATCATTTGTTTAGATTGTTCTAAAGAAACCATATTGGGTCTATGTTGTTCTCTATATCTTACATATTTTTCGACACTATCAAATTTTGGCTTCGCTTCATAATCTTCTATTGTCACAGGTACTACTGTTTCTGTATGTGCTTTTTTCAAATCTTCATATTGTAAATTACTAAATATATCACTACAATATTCTTGGGGTTTTTGTCTAGCTAAACCATACCCACCACCTACTTCCATATCTCTTATACCATTATGTTTTACCAACGCTCTTGTTTCTTTTTTCCTTCTTTCAATTGCTTCTCTCATTTGACCAAGACCTTCCACCTTCTCGTTATTTATATCTTCATTTGATTTAAACCAACTACCATAACCTGTATCAACATCTTCATCTTTTACCCTTACTTCTTCAAACATTTTATTAAACCACGTGTTAAAATCTTTCGCACTTTTACCGTCTAATTTTTTTAATAAATGTTTGTTTTCAGTATCTATTTCAGTCGTATATTCTTGCTTTTTAGCACATTGATCTTTTTTACATCTATATTCATATATTGCTTCTAACATTTTATAGGCTTTCATAAAAAACAAAAAAAAATCCTTTCCTAACCCACTTTTATCAGGGTGGGTTTTTAATGCCATTACTTTAGCCTTTTTCATACTAGCTTTTTCAAATTTATAATCTAAATGAAAAAGATTTAATATATCTTCTAAACCATAATTATCTATATCCAAATCAAAATCGTCCATATAATTTTTGTATTATTTTATATTTATTAATTTATTCACAATATATAATAATAATGACTTCAAAACACACTATAGAAATAGACCTTAATAATTGGTTTGATTTTCAAAAAAAATGTGGAAAACAAATAGAAGATCCCATAAACGAACAATTTAATTGGTGGTACTACTGTGGAGTTAAATCAAAAGAAGAAAAAAAAATTGCTATAAATGACTATAATAAATTCAAAAATATGTTACCAAAAAACCCTTATGAAATTTATCAACGCAAAAAGGGTCGCGAAGAAAGGATTTTAAAATTTAAATCCAAATTAGTAAGAGCGGCTAGTAAAGAACCAGGTTTCGATGTAAAATATATTGATATATTATCAACAACACTCGATAGTTTTTCCATAGACATGGAACGTGCAATGAAAGAAAGAGATACCAATTTCTCTTTAAATGATCCAGAATCAAAAAAAAAATATAAAATGTGTTTTAATGTCATTTTCGGAATATATTCAACAGAGCTAAACAAAAGCACAACCAACAGTTATACTCAAGGAGAATGTGCTATATTATTAAAAATTTATAATTTAGTATTAACTTATAAAGGACAAAAAGAAGAAGATGAACTTGAGTGTTTATTATATCACATTTACCACACATTACTTTTTAAAATTCCTATAAAAAAAATGATGTTGACCCCTCCTTATAAAATTAGTCAAGATGAAAAAGTTACGAAAATTTCCCCATATATTTTTTTTAATTGGTTATTCATAGTCATGTTTATAAAAAAAAATAAAAATAAATGGAAAAAAATTATTGAAGGAAAAGATCAGGTAAAGATTGATAATATGTTTTCGGAGGCCGTAATGGAAGGTTGGAGGGGGTGGAAACAAAACCTCAACACTATTAATCCTACCGATTTTAGAGAAATAATTGGAAATGTTTTGGTTAAAAAAGACATCACTATGTTTTTTTCATATATTATTAGTTATTGGTCTGGTTATGAAAATACCAATGCAACTCAATGGGACGATACAAACAATACTGGTAACCTAATTGAGTTTTTTGTGATGAATGTTTTATCTAAAGACAAAGAAATATACTCAAAAAAATTAACTGAAACCAAAGCAGACTTTGATAAGATATATAATTATTTCAAAAAAAACTTTGAAAAAATAGTTTTAATTTGTACTGAGGAATCTTTTAGAAAAAAAATTAAATTCACATCGGAAGGAGTCCCACAATTCTTATTTAAATTACCAAGAAAATTTATTAAAGAAAATAGCAAGATATGGAATGTAAAATATGAAAAAAATAAAAAAAAATCACACAGTAAAAGAGGTGGAAATAAAACTTTGAAAAAATCTAATAGAAAATTAAATAGAACTATTAAATTAAGATAACACTTTTTTATAACTTTCATTGAAAAAATGTTGAATTCCTTCTATATCAGCACCAATAACACTTTCTGCTATTTCTTTATTTATAAAACTCACTAATGTTGGATAACCTTTTACCTTCATAAAACTACAAATATCACTTCCTTCGTCCGCATCTACCACCACCATATCGAAATAAGTTTTTATTTGTTTCCAAGCTGTTTCAATTAACGGAGCTATCGTTTTACATGGACCGCACCAAGTTGCTGTAAAATCTATAATAAAAGCATTACTTGTTGTTGTAAATTCTTTTAACTCCTGTCTTGTTTTTAAATGTACAATTCTACCAGGCATTATACATTTAATTAATATATTAGTTTTAAATAAAACTTAACACATAATCTTTTTCTTTTTCGCTTATACCAAATTTTTCCCATACATATCCCACGTCATCGCATATAGGAAACGATTGCAATATTCTTATATTATTGAAATTTCCCCATCTACAAATATTATTGATAAATACATATAGAGGATGTTTTAAAATAACACTTATTTTATTTGCTTCTTCTTCATTATTACATCTAATAAATACTATCGATTGTGTCATCCCGCACTTATCAACAAATACTTTATAATAAGTTGTTGTGCTTATAAATACCTTGTATCCTTCTTGATATTTATGAGGCCTACTAGCATATACTGTTTGTTTGGGTGTATGAATTAATCTATAAGGATGTTCGTCATCTTGTTCTGTTGATATTAAGTGTTTCTTTGTATATTTATGTAAATCACTAGATGTTTCCACCTTAAATTTAGCTAACAGACAATTGTCCAACGTTTTATGTAATATTGATTGAATTATATCATTATATACAAGTGGAATGTATTTTCGCACTTCACTTTTTACTTTACTTTTATAAGTAATACCTTTTCTTATACCTTCCACTATAAAGTTTCTTTTTCCAGGAGCATTTTTGATTAAATACCAAGTAAAACTTGAACCCACTTTTTTAAAATATTTTTTTGCCGTGTGTATATTCAAATATAATAGTTGAAGTGATGTTAGTTTTTTTATCAACGTATTTCTATCAGCATATGACATCCAATTGTCAGGTGTAAGAAAAAGTAAATATCCATTTGGTTTTAATAATTTTAATGATTTTTCAAGAAATTGTTTTATCAAATTGTGATTTTTTGATGCCCTTTTTCCATTAGGTAATAGTTTGGCATATGGAGGATTGGCTACTATTAAATCAAATTGTTGGTTTTCGTTATACTCAAGATAATCTTGGGTTGTGACATTTAATTTGTATTTATTTCCTTCATATATAGAATCAATCATAGTTGTTCTATTATTATCAATGTCATTGAAGTATAATATGTTTTCTAAAATATTTTTTGGAGAGAATTTACCTTTAATTAACTTGTTATAAATTACAGAATGAAAATTTCCATTCCCACAAACTGGGTCTAATATTTTTAAATCTTCCAAGGGTCTTTTCCAAAACCCCCTTGGAATCCTTTTTATCATTTCCTCCACACAACTTATAGGAGTTGGTTCATCATTACTTGATTTAAATGAAGCTCTGTCTTTGTTTAAAACATCATCGTAATGACTCTTAATTTCCATATAGGAATTATTTGTAATTTTTACCATTACATATAATTCTATTACTTATTTAAATCAATTATTTCCTTTTGGATTTTTTCTTTTTTTTAGTGCTACATAATTATTACTCTTTGAAATTTAATCTTAGTTCCTTCTTCTAAGAGATGAGAAAGGACCCCCTGGGGCCGGACCATCATCTTCTCGATAGCTTCGTTCTCGTTCTTTTTCGTTTTGTCTTTGGTTTTCTTGATATTCGTCCTCTGTTAAAACTTCTACCCCATTAGGGTTTCTCCTATCCATATTAGGGTATTTATCTGCCATTTCCTGTAGATATGCGGCATGTGTATCTCCGGACCAGTCCCCGTCGTTATAATATTGAGCATCAGTTGCCATTTGTAAAGCTATAGCCTTGTCCTCCCCGTCTCCCTCAACTACTATATTGTCACCCAACCCACTTACACGTATTCGTGATTTTCCCCTGCTTTTTTTCTTTTTCTTGTCTAGTGTTTTATTTATTGTTGTTTTCACATCGCGAGCGAATTTTTTATTGTAGAATTTTTTTTTAGACTCTTTGTTAGCAAACTCTCTTAGAGCTATTTCACTCCAAATTCTATCTTCACTTGGTACAATACCACAAGGTTTACAACACCCACATTCTACAATACAAGACCCTATAAAACAAAGAGCAA
>Ga0209192_10001648_pt1 | contig 17317 bp, 14 predicted proteins | sample ArcticOcean_MG_C_11_FD_187433 | JGI IMG/M metagenome (GOLD analysis project Ga0209192, IMG submission 187433) | Marine microbial communities from western Arctic Ocean - ArcticOcean_MG_CB2_154 (SPAdes) (version 2) | ecosystem: Environmental > Aquatic > Marine > Oceanic | place: Arctic Ocean... | reverse complement strand
AAATTTATTTAGAAAAAAGTGAAAAAATTAAACTAGTGCTAACTGGAGCAATAAGCCTAATAATTTTTCAAGCATTAATACATCTTGGGGTGAATATAAGACTATTTCCCACAACAGGAATGACATTGCCATTTTTAAGTTATGGGGGTTCTTCAATTGTAGGAGTTTCTATATTATCTGGAATAATTTTAAATTTAACAAAAAGAAAAATTGATTAGATGAATAAAAAAATACTAATTAGCACTGGTGGATCAGGAGGTCATGTTATACCTGCAACCATAATATATAAACATCTAGAGGGTAATTTTGACGTTTCTATGACATCTGACTTTAGGGGTGTCAAATTTTTAAACAAAGATGAGTACAATTTAAAGATATTTAATGTGAAGCGAATTTCAAAAAACTTCCTAACAATGCCGCTTGATTTTATTTTTATGATAATTTTGATTTTTAAATCTATTTTTTTCTTAAGAAAAAATAAAATTAACATATTAATTTCGACAGGCGGATATATGTCACTACCCTTATGCCTAGGTGCTAAAATTTTAAATATTAAGCTGTTGTTATTTGAACCAAATATGGTTTTAGGTAGATCAAACAAGCTCTTTATAAGTTACTGTCAAAAAATATTTTGTTATTCTAATAATATCAAAAAAATTCCTATTAAATTTAAAAATAAAATTAAAGTAATACCAGCATTATTAAGAAAAAATTTTTATGATAAGAGGGATTACAATAACTCCTTAGACACAATTAGTTTACTTATAATAGGTGGTAGTCAAGGAGCTAAAATGTTTGATGATTTGGTTAAAAATACAATTATTGAATTAGCTAAAAAATATAAACTAAAAATTTATCAACAAACCAGCTCTATTAACTTCATAAGTTTTAAAAAAACTTACGAGGATAACAATATTAAATGTGAATTATTCAATTTTAACGATGATGTTATAAATTTTATGCACAAAACAGACTTAAGTATTACTAGAGCAGGGGCATCAACATTAGCTGAGTTAAATTTTACCGAGACTCCATATTTAGCAATACCTTTGCCAACTGCAAAAGATAACCATCAATTTGAAAATGCATATTTTTATAATAAACTTGGCTTTAATTGGTTGTTAAATCAAAAAGAAATAGATGAGAAAATATTACTTAATAAACTAATTAATATTATTGATAATAAAGAAGAATATCTTGCAAAAAAAAAGAACATGAAAGATTTTAACTATGAAAATACATGGAATAATATAAATCTTAAAATTATATCTGTTATTAATGAAAATTGAATTAGCTAAAACTGAAATTATACATTTTGTTGGTATAGGGGGTATTGGAATGAGCGGCCTTGCACTCATTATGAAAAGAATGGGGTTTAATGTTCGGGGTAGCGACGTCCTTGCAAATAAAAACATTGAAAGATTAAAAAAAGATAAGATCAAAATTACAATTAGCCATACTAAAAAAAATATAGCAAAAGCAACAATTGTTGTCATTTCATCAGCTATTAAAAAGAATAACCCTGAATTAATTGAAGCCAAACTAAAACAATTACCTATTTATAAAAGAGGAGAGATGTTGGCAAATATAGTCTCTTTAACAAAAAATATAGTTGTTACAGGTTCACATGGAAAAACAACAACTACGTCTCTATTAGCCTCAATATTTTCAAAGACAAAATTGGACCCAACAATTATTAACGGTGGTGTACTTAATGCAATAAAAAATTCTGCAAAACTAGGTAAAAGTGATTGGTGTATATTAGAGGCTGATGAGTCAGATGGTAGCTTCATACATGTACCACCAACTTATTCTATAGTAACAAATATTGATCGTGAGCATATGGATTTTTATAATTCAATGAAAGATCTTAAAGAATTATTTATTAAATTTATCAATAAAGTCCCTTCGTTTGGAAAGTCTTTTATTTGTATAGATGACAAAAATAATAAAGATTTATTAAGTAAATTAAAAATGAAGAATTATTATACATATGGAATTGACCATAAATCACATTTCTGTATTAAAAATATAAAACAAGAAAAAGAATATTCTCAATATGATCTTGCTATAAATTTGCCAGGAAAAAAGAATTTAACTATAAGAAAAATTAAATTACCATTATTAGGAATTCACAATATTAGAAACTCTACAGCAGCAGTAGCTGTGGCATTAACAATTGGAATATCACAAAATATTATCAAAAAAGGATTAAAAGAATTTAAGGGTGTTCAAAGAAGATTTAATAAAATTTTTACACATAGAGAAACTAATTTTTATGATGATTATGCCCATCATCCAACTGAAATTAGAGAAGTGTTAAATGGTGTGAGAGCTGCTTATAAAAAGGAAGAAGTGATTTGCATATTTCAACCACACAGGATTTCCAGATTAAAAGATCTTAAAAAAGAATTCAGCTTATCATTTAAAAAAGCTGATGTTGTAATATTATGTCCTATATATACCGCTGGTGAAAAAATAAAATTAGACTTTAAATATAATAATTTTGCAAAAGATATTATTAAAAATTCAAAAGTAAGACTATTTATGGTTGAGGATCAGTATCAATTAGCAAAATTTATTAAAAACACTATTTTTGGTAAAAAGATAGTTATTGGTATGGGTGCTGGTACAATTTCAACATGGATGAGACAATTACCAGAATTGATCTAATGAGCATTGAAGAAATAAGAAAATTTTCTAATGAAATTAGCAGTAAAATTCACTTTGATTATGATTTAAAAAAGAGCAATTGGTTTAATATTGGTGGACAAACTAAAGTTTATTTTAGACCAGATAGTTTGTCTGACTTAATTTTATTTTTAAAAAAATTTGGAGAAAAAGAAAAAGTACATATCTTAGGTGCGGGCTCGAATACTCTTATAAGTGATGAAAAATTTGATGGTGTTGTTATCAAGTTAGGAAAAAATTTTTCCAATATCTCAATATTACCAAATGATGTCATTATAGCTGGCAGTGCCTGTCTTGATAAAAAGCTTTCTGATTTTGCACTGAATAATGGAATAGGTGGATTTGAATTTTTAGCGTGCATACCGGGTACTATAGGTGGCGGACTAAAGATGAATGCTGGATGTTTTAATAAAGAGTTTAAAGATGTGCTAGTATCAATCCAAGTAATTGATAAAAATGGACAGGTTTTAACAATACCAGCGAGTAAAGTTATATTCAAATACCGAAGTAATGGTTTAAAAGAGGACTTAATTTTTTTAAGTGCATCGTTTAAAGGATCAAGAAAAAATAAAGAAGAAATCGAAAAAGAAGTTTTAGAATTAAAGGAAAAGAAGAATAATGCGCAACCAACAAAATTAAAAACAAGTGGCAGTACATTCAAGAATCCAATTGATCAAACTGATAAAAAAGTTTGGGAATTGATAAAAGAATCTGTAGCACTAGATACCAGCTTTGGAGATGCTCATATTTCAAATAAGCACTGTAATTTTTTTGTAAATAAAAATAATGCCAGCTTTGAAGATATGAATAAATTGATTGAATTTGTTAAGACAAGTGTGGAAAAAAAAACTGGAATAGTATTAGAAAAAGAAATTAAAATTTTAAAATAAAATGAAAAAAAAAATCTTAATATTATCTGGTGGTATATCCAAGGAACGGCTAATCAGCTTAGATACTGGAAAACAAGTTGCCAAAGAGTTAATCAAAAATGAATACAAGGTTTTAATTAGTGAGCCTGATAAAAATCTATCAAGGGATATTACTTTATTTAAACCAGATATAATTTTTAATGCGCTGCATGGACAATTTGGTGAGGATGGATACATTCAAACGATCTTAGAGACTAAAAAAATTCCATATACGCACTCAGGTATAATCGCATCATCTATAGCAATGGATAAAGAAATTTCAAAAAAAATTTTTATAAAAAATAAAATACTTACTCCAAAATATATTAAATTTAACCATAAAAAAAATAAACTTAATATTATAAAATTAATTGAAAAAAAATTAAAATTCCCTGTAGTAGCAAAACCTATAAATGAAGGGTCTAGCGTTCATGTATATATTTGTGGCAGGACCAATATAATAAAAAATCTAAATGTTTTAAAAGGTTATAATGAAATATTAATTGAAGAATTTATACCAGGTAGAGAAATCCAAGTTGCAATAATGGATAATAAAGCACTTGGTGCAATTGAACTTGAGCCTAAAAGAAAGTTTTATGATTATGAGGCAAAATATAATTCTAGCGCTAAGACCAAACACTTGATTCCTGTAGATTTGAGCAAAAATAATCTAGCTAAAATTACTAGCATAGCAAGAGCAGCTCATAAAATTATAGGCTGTAAAGGTGTTACGAGATCGGACTTTAAATTTTTTAATGGGAAGTTTTATTTACTAGAAATTAATACTCAGCCTGGGATGACTAAACTTTCATTAGTCCCTGAGATTGCAAAACATAAAGGTATAAGTTTTATAAAATTAATTCAATGGATTCTAAAAGATGCATCAATCAACAGGTAAAAAAAATAAAATACTAATTTATTTATTATTTTTATTCATTTTAAGCACTACCAGTGCAAAGTTTATAAACGATCAAAAGAAATTATCTTTATCAATAAGTAAAATTAATATTACAGGTCTTTCTGAGAAAAAAAATTCAGAAATCTTAAATAACCTTAATAACCTTTTATACAAAAGTATATTTGTTATTAGTGAAGATGAAATAAGAAAGATTTTAGAAAAACATAATATTATACAAGAGTTTAATATAAAAAAAAATTACCCATCAACACTTAACATTGAAATTAAACCAACTAAATTTATTGCTCGAGTTTCTAATAATAGTCAATATCTAGTAGGTGCTAATGGTAAATTAATTGAAGATAAAAGTAACAACGAATTACTCCCATACATCTTTGGTGAATTTAATTCTCATGATTTTTTGTCATTTAAAAAAAATATAGAAAAATCTATGTTTTCTTTTTCAAATTTAAAAGAATTATCCTTTTTCCCATCGGGTAGGTGGGATATTTTAACTGATAAAGAGATTTTGATTAAGCTACCACAAAAACATATTGTAGCATCATTAAATTTATCTAAGAGACTTATCAATGATGATAACTTTAAAGATTATAAATTTATTGATTTGAGAATAAAAAATCATTTAGTTGCCAAGTAATGAGTGATAAAAAATTTCAAACAATAATTGACTGTGGCTTTTCAAAAATAAGAGCAGGTGCATTTAATGAAGAAGATAAGAACAATCCTTTTTTTATTGAGAGTAATTTTTATACAGATCAATTTAATTTTAAATTAGATATTCAAAAAATTGTTGCATCACTAGAAAAATCCACAAATGAATATATTGATAATATAGATTTGATGATAGACAGTTCAAAAACGATTTCTGTTGCAATTTCTGTATTTAAAAAAATTGAAGAACTGAAATTAAGACAGGATGATATTTTATTTTTAATTCAAGAAGCAAAACAACAAATAATAAAATATTATTCAAATTATAATATTGCTCACATAATTATAAATAATTATAAAATTGATAACGTTGATCATTCTGAGTTACCAGATGAAATTGATTGCCAATTTATATCACTAGACATTATTTTTATCTGTCTTCCAAGTGAGTTAGTGCTTAACTTTAAAAATATTTTTTCAGAACTAAATATATCAATTAATCAGATAATTTGCTCTAGTTATGCAAAATCGATCAATTATAAAAATAATTTAAATTTAACAGGAGAGGTATCTTTCATTGATATTGGGTTTAAAAAAACATCAATTATTTCCTTTAACAATGATAAATTAATCTTTCTAGACGTTCTGCCAATAGGTGGAAATCATATTACTAAAGATATTTCTCTACTTTTAAAGATTGATATTAACGAAGCGGAAAAACTTAAATTAAATTTTGAAAAAAATAACTCACAAGCTGATAATCTAAATTTTTCTTTGGAAATGCTGCAAAAAATAGCTTTTGCTAGAACAGAAGAGATTCTTGAATTATGCGATAAATCTCTTGCCTCTAATACAAAGATAAAGACTCAATCTAAGATGATACTGATGGGAGAAGGATCAAAAATTTTAGATAATAAATTTAAAGATAAAATTTCATTTTCTAAAGATATTGATTTTTTAGAGGAAACCTTGGGAGATGTTTGTCAGTCTGGTTACAAACTAAGAAAATCACATAACAAACAAGAGGTTGTAGTTGTGCCAAAAAAACAAATAAAACAGGGTTTTTTTGAAAAACTTTTTCATTTATTCAAATAGTCTAGTATTTTCTTGTAACATTTGTTGTTTTTCTAAATTTAAATCAATTATTTATAAGAATAGTAATGTCTGTTCTTAATCAAAAAACTATCAATAGAGATATTACTTTTAAAGGTGTAGGGCTTCATAGTGGAGTAAATGTAACTATGACGGTAAAGCCAGCAAAACCAAATTCAGGAATTCTTTTTAAAAGAGTTGATCTAAAAGAAAATAATATAATAATTCCAAATATTTTTAATGTTAGTAGCGCAGTTTTTTGCACAACTATAGCAAATGAAAGTGGAGTTAGCATATCAACGATAGAACATTTAATGGGAGCATTATATGGCTTAGGAATTGATAACGCTTTAGTAGAGATTGATAATCAAGAAGTGCCAATTCTTGATGGATCAGCAAAACTTTTTATTGAAGAAATATCAAAAGCTGGAATAAAAAATAGCGAAGCGCCAATAAAAATAATTAAAATTGAAAAAAGAATTGAATTTAATGACGGTAAAAAAATAATTTCTATAGAGCCAAGCAAAGTTAGTTTGGATATAGATTTTGAACTAAAATATGAAAACAATTTAATTGGAACGCAAAGAAACTTTGTAAGTGTATTTGAGTCAGATTTGACTGATATTTATAATTCAAGAACCTTCTGTCTTTTTGAAGATATTGAAAAGCTAAAAGAAATGGGATTAGCTCAAGGAGGTAGCCTTGAGAATGCAATAGTTGTTAAGGACAATGAAATTTTAAATGAAGAAGGCCTTAGAAATAAAAAAGAATTTGTAAACCATAAGATTTTAGATTGTATGGGAGATTTATATCTAGCTGGTTATAAAATAATTGGAAAGATTGTTTGTTCTCAAGGAGGACATAAATTAACCAACCAATTATTGAGAAAAGTTTTTCAACAAGATGAAAATTTTTCATTAATAGAGATTACGGAAAAACATTTGCCAAATACCTTCATAAATAAGAGTCACCTAAGATCTATAGCTTAAAAAATAGAGTTTTATTCATAATCTGTTAGAATAAGACAATGCTTTCAAAATTAAAAATTATAGTTTTTTTAATTACCTTTATCTTTATTTGGTCTTGTGGAGATAAAACGAAAAAAATATCTGAAATTGTGGAAGTGGATATGGAGATGCAAATGTCTAATGCATACAAAGAGGGCTATTTTGAACTTGAAAGAGGAGATGTTTTGTTAGCAGCTAAAAAATTTAATGAGGCTGAGTTATTATTTCCACAGTCACCCTGGGCAGCAAAATCTGCAATTATGGCAGCTTATGCATATTATACTCAAGATTATTACGGTGATGCAATTTTTGAGTTAGAAAGATATTTGGTAACTTATCCAAATCATAAAGATAAAGTTTATGCACATTTTCTTCTAGGTATGAGTTTTTATGAACAAATAGTTGATGAAAAAAAAGACTTAAAATCAATATTAGATTCCAAGGAGCAATTTGAAGTTATAATTAGAGATTACCCTAGTACAGAATTTGCCATGGATGCTAAATTTAAAATAGATTTAATTAATGAAATTTTAGCAGCAAAAGAGATGTACATAGCTAGATATTATTTAAACAAAACTAAATGGATCTCAGCATTAAATAGATTTAAGACAGTTGTTAAAGATTACAATACAACTATTTATACAGAAGAAGCCCTCCATAGATTGGTTGAAATTAATTATAGACTTGGATTGATAGATGAGTCAAAAAAATATGCAAACACTTTAGGATACAATTACCAATCTTCTGATTGGTATAAAAATTCTTACAAAGTATTTAATAAAAATTATAGAGATGGTGTAAAAGAATTAAAAAAAGATAAAAAGAAAAAGATAGGTCTAATAAAAAGATTTAAGGGATTATTCGAGTAAAATGAATGATAAAGACCTTGAAATTGAATACTTAAAAAAAATTGATTTATTTCAAAGATATAACAAACATTATTATAATAAAGACAAACCCATTGTATCAGATCAAAAATTTGATCTTTTAAAAAAAGATATAATAGATTTAGAGAATAAATATAAATTTTTAAAAAGTGAATATTCTCCTACTAAATCCATAGGATTTAAACCATCAAAAAATTTTCAAAAAGTAAAACATAAAGTTCCAATGTTATCACTTGGAAATGCTTTTAATGAAGAAGACTTAAAAAATTTTGAAAAAAAAATAATTAATTTCTTAAGTTTAAAAGATATAAATTATATCGAATATAGTGCTGAACCAAAAATTGATGGAATATCCGCATCCCTAATTTATATTAATGGAAAATTAACTAAAGGACTTTCTAGAGGAGATGGCAATGAAGGAGAGGATATTACACAAAATTTAAAAACAATTAAGGATATACCTTTGGAAATTACCAAGAGTAACTTCCCTAAAGAAATAGATATTAGAGGTGAAGTTTTTATAGAAAATAATGATTTTAAAAAAATTAATGACAAGTTTGCAAACCCTAGAAATGCTGCTTCTGGATCACTTAGACAAAAAAATTCATTAATAACAGCAAAAATTCCGCTTAAATTTATTGCCTACACTTATGGCTATGAAAAAAAAATGAATATCAATAATCAAATAAGTTTTTTAGAAAACTTAAAATTATGGGGTTTTAAAACAAACCCATTTAACAAAAAAATTATTGGAGTTAAAAATTTATTATTAAATCATAAAGAATTAGAGGAAAAACGAAAAGAGTTGGCATTTGATATAGATGGAATTGTTTATAAGGTTAATGATTTCGACTTACAGAAAAGATTGGGTTTTGCTGCTAATGCACCCAGATGGGCGATAGCACATAAGTTTTCAGCTAATAGCTCAATTTCAGAAATAATGAATATTGAAATACAAATTGGTAGAACGGGGGCACTTACCCCAGTTGCAAAAATTAAACCAGTTAATATAGGGGGAGTAATAGTTTCAAATGCAACGCTTCATAATGAAGATGAAATTGTTAGAAAAGATATAAGAGTAGGGGACACGGTTACCGTTGAAAGGGCTGGTGATGTAATTCCACATGTAGTTTCGGTAGATTTAAAAAAAAGAAAACAAAATTCAAAGAAATTTATTTTTCCTTTAAAGTGCCCATCGTGTGGGAGCAAAACAATTAAAGATTATAATGAGACAACCAAAAGACAAGATGCTGTAAGAAGGTGTGCTAGTGAGGGGTTTGAATGTGAAAAAATTGCCATAGAAAGAATTAAACATTTTGTTTCTAAGGATGCATTTAACATAGACGGATTTGGAAAAAAAATTGTCAAAAATTTTTGGAACTTAAAATTAGTTAGACTTCCACAGAATATATTTAAGCTTAATTATAATAAAATAGAAGAACTTGAAGGATGGGGAAAATTATCAGTTGCTAATTTAAAATTTTCAATCGAAGAAAAAAAAAATATTACTCTAGAGAGATTTATTTATTCATTAGGCATAAGACATATTGGACAAGAAAATGCTAAGCTTATTGCAAGACACCTTAAAACATCATCTAATTTTTTTATACTATCAAGGGAAAACAATATTGAAAATTTATCCAATATTGATGGAATTGGAATAACACAAATTAAGTCCATCAAAAAATTTTTCCTAAATAAAACTAATCTTAAAGTGCTGTCTGAGCTAGAAAAAAATTTATTAATCAAAGATGTAATTTTAATAAATAATAATGGATTATTAAAAAATAAAACTTTTATGTTAACTGGGAAGTTAAATGGAATTAGCAGGGCGGAAGCAAAATCATTGATAGAACAAAATTCAGGAAAAATAATTAGTAACGTTAATAAAAAACTTGATTATTTAATTGCTGGAGAGATGCCAACTCTAAAAAAAATAAATACAGCTAAGGAGTGGAATATAAAAGTTATTAATCAGACAGAATGGTTAAAAATGTTAAATAAGAGTGGCTAACCACTTTCTTTCTTTTTTATTAAGCAAACTAGAAAATTCTGAATAAATATTTAAATGATATTTAAATAAATAATTTTTTTCTGTTTTATTTAATAGTTCATAGTTAATTAGGTCTTTTTCTAAAGGAGCAAGTGTAAGGTTTTCGAAATTAAAGCTTCTTTTGGTTTCTTTAGCATAGATTAAGTTTTCAATCCTAATACCAAAATGGTTTTTTTTATAAAAACCAGGTTCATTACTTAGGATCATTCCATTTTTTATCTTTATAGAATTATGCCTTGAAATTGATTGAGGCCCCTCATGAACATTTAAAAAAAAACCAACTCCATGTCCTGTTCCGTGGGCATAATCTTGACCTTCTTTTTTTAAAAACTTTCTAGCTTTTATGTCGATTTTTTTCCCAGTGTCATCTTTATTCAAGTTTGTTAAAGCAACGGCAATATGGCCCTTTAATACATTAGTATAAGCATTTTTGATAAATTTTTTTTGTTTTGAGAATGAAATAGTCCTTGTAACATCTGTAGTACCGTAATGATATTGCCCACCAGAATCTACCAATAAAATATCATTCTGTTCAATTTTTTTAGTTGTTTTTTTATTAGCTTTATAGTGAACAATTGCACCATTTGAACCAGCTCCAGCAATAGTATCAAAACTTGGAAACAAATAATCTTTATTTAGTTTTCGAAACTTTTCCAATTTGTTTTGTGCATACACTTCTGTAATTTTTTTTTTGTTAACATTTTTAATCCAATAAATAAACTTTGTTAATGCTAAGCCATCTTTTTTATGGGCTTCAATCATATGTTTTATTTCATTGGAACTTTTGATCGATTTTAGTTTATAAACAGGATCATCAAATTTAAGTATATTAAATTTTGATCTAATTATTTTTTCATAAAAAATTGAGCAAGTTTTATTATCAATAATAAAATTTTTACCTTTTAAATTATCTAAAAATTGTGGAAGTGATTTGATCGGTAAAATTTGTTTTTTTTTAATTTTTTTATCTAATAAAAGGTTTTTTAAATTATTTTCCTTTGCTATTAAAAACAATTTCTTTTTTTTATTTAGTATTAATCTAGCATTTGCAATTGGGCTATTTGGATTATCGTATCCACGAATATTTAAAAGCCAAGCCACATTTTCAGGTGCCGAAATGAAACAATAATCTGCTTGGTTGTTTTTAAGAAATCTTACAACTTTAGAAATTTTAGAACTATATGGCTCACCTACAATTTTCGCGTCTAGAGAATAGAATGGTTTTGTATGTTTTTCTTTAAATCTAAATATTTGGTCAATTAAGTTTTGATCAATAGAAATTAAGTTATTGTTTATAAAATATTTACTAAGTAATTTGGATGTAAATAGTTTTGGGTCGTATCCTAAATTAAAATTTTTAATAATTGTATGAGGTAGTTTTTTGTGAATTTCAATTATCTTAAAGTTTTTAGATGATTGTTGATGTGCTTGAATAGTATATCTTCCATCAACAAATAAATAATTTTTTTTTTTTAAAACCACTGCAAAACCTGCAGAACCTGAAAAGCCTGTAATATTTTTTAACCTGTCATTTTTTGCATATTCAGAAAAATATTCATCATTTTTTGGAACAATGTAACCATCAATGTTATATTGTTTAAATTTATTTCTTAAAATGTTTATTTTTTTTAAATTCATTTAATTTTTTTTTGATATCTTATCCATCCAGGACTTCTAGTTCCTTCTTCAATCTCAAAATCCTGATTAAACTCAAAGTCTTCTTCATTATCTTTAGAGTCGTCAAAAAAAGAATTCTTTTCTAAAAATTTTTCTGGTAACTCTTCAATAAATCTTGATGCCATACTGTCTATCCAATTTCCCTGATAAAACCTATTCATAGCAAAAGATATAAGTGCTTTTTTTTTGGCTCTTGTTATTCCCACATAAGCCAATCGCCTTTCTTCTTCAAGCCCATTTTGGCCTTTTTCTTCAATAGATTTTTGGTGTGGAAAAAGACCTTCTTCCCAGCCTGGCAAGAAAACTACATCAAATTCAAGTCCTTTAGATCCATGCATTGTCATCATGTTAACTTTTTCTCCATCCCAATCTTGATCAACTGAGGTGGCAAGAGCAACATGTTCTAGAAAACTTTCTAAATTATCAAAATCTTTCATTGCACTTAAAAGTTCTTTAATGTTTTCAAGTCTGTTTTCATTTTCTAGATCTTTTTTATTTTTTAACATACTCGAATAACCAGATTCATCTAAAACTAATTGTAATAACTTAACATGGTTAATTTTTTTTATATTAATGTCATTCCTCCACTTATCCATAAGGAATAAAAAAGAGCTAAGACCAATTTTAGTTTTGGGTTTAATCAAATTCTCTTCAATTAATTTTTTTGAAGCAATTTCTAAACTAACAGAATTCTCTTTTGAAAACTCATGTATTAATTTTATAGTACTTTCCCCAATTGATCTTTTAGGATTATTCACTATTCTGCCAAATGCCAAATCATCTTTTGGTTGGTGAATCAATCTTAAATAGGCAACGCAATCTTTAATTTCTGCTCTTTCATAAAATTTTGTTCCACCAAGAATTCTATAGGGTAAACCAATTTTTAAAAATCTTTCTTCAAACTCTCTTGTTTGAAAAATAGCTCTAACTAAAATAGCAATATTGTTAAAAGAATATTTTTTTTTAAGTTTTTTTTCAATTTCATCAGAAACTCCTATTGCTTCATCTTTTCCATTTTTAAAACAATTAAGTTTTACAAGATCTCCTTCCTCCATAGTTGTCTTTAAAGTTTTTCCAACTCTATTTTGATTATTAGCTATAAGATTTGAAGCAACAGATAATATATTTTGTGAGGAACGATAATTTTCTTCTAATCTTATTACTTTTGAATTTTTATACACTTGATCAAATTCTAAGAAATTTTTTATTTCTGCTCCACGCCAACTATAAATAGATTGATCATCATCTCCAACACAGCATAAATTTTTATGCTTTTCTGAAAGTAGATTAAGCCATCTACTTTGAATGTAATTAGTGTCTTGATACTCATCCACAAGTATATATTTAAAATTGTTTGAATAAATATTTCTTATGTCTTGGTTTCTCTCTAAAATTTTAACCACGTGTAAAATTAAATCTCCAAAGTCACATGCATTTAAATCTAATAACTTTTGTTGATAAATTTTATAAAGAGGGAGTATAGTTCTTTCAAAAATATCATTTTTATTGATAACAACTTCATTTGGATAGAACCCTTTATTTTTCCATCTATCAATTACTGAAAGAATAAACTTTGGGGCTAGTTGTTTTATGTCTATATTTTCAGCTTTACATATATTTTTGATTAATCTTACCTGGTCATCTGTATCAATAATTGTAAAATTAGAAGTTAATCCAGCTGCAGGTGCATGTTTTCTAAGAAGCTTTGCACATATAGAATGAAAGGTCCCAAGCCACGAAAGCCCTATAGCCTCAGAATTTAATATGGAGCTTACTCTGTTTTGCATTTCTTTTGCAGCCTTATTGGTAAAAGTCACTGATAAGATTTGATTTGGAAAGGCCTTTTTTTCATTGATTATGTGAGCAATTCTTGAAGTGAGAACTTTCGTTTTTCCAGATCCGGCTCCTGCAACAATTAGCAACGGTCCATCAAGATATAAAACGGCTTCTTTTTGAGCATTATTAAGGTTGTTTAAATATTCAGAGTTTATCATTTTTTAAATTTCATTATAAGATATTTAACTTTCAACTATATTTATGAAAAAAATTGTTAAAATCTTTAATAACTTTATTAAAAGGACAATATTCAAAGTTGAGAATAAAACAAATGATAAGTTTCATGTCAGCAAATTTAGTAAATATATAATAGCTGTAATTGCTGTACTATTTATTTACATTTTTTATTTATCGATACCTCTTTTATATGACAAAAATTGGGTACAAAATAAAATTGTAACCAAATTAAGTGATGAATTTAATATAAATCTAAGTAATTCATTTGATATTTCCTATCGTATTTTACCAAAGCCTCATTATTTAATCAAAGACACGAAAACTACTTTAGCAGAGATTAAAGAATTAAATGTTTATATTAGTCAAAATAATTTTTTTAATAAAGGTAGTATTAGAATAAGCGAAGTAGCCATTGAAGAAGCAAACTTTTCTTTATTAAAAGATAATTTTAAAACATTTTATAAAGATAGTGAAAATAAATTTTCTAAAAAAAAAATTAAAATTAATAATAGTAATATTTTTTTCAAGGATAATTTAAATAAAGTAATTTCAATTGTTAAAATCTCTAATGCACTTTTATTTTTTGATGAGAAAAATTTATTTAATCTATTCGATTTAAATGGTGAAGTTTTCAATATCCCTTTTGTATTAAACTATCAAAATATAATAAATTCACAAAAAAAGATTAAGATAAAGGCTCCTGATCTTAAAATTGAAATTATAAATAAATTTTTTAAAAAAGATGAGGACTTAAGTAATGGAATAAATAATATTTCTATTTTAAATTCATCTATCAATACAAAATACAGTATTAAAGATCAAATAGTAATATTTCAATCAGATGGTTCTAGAGTTTATAACTCCGAAATAGATTATAATGGACAACTAGCAATAAATCCATTCGATCTAAATTTAAAAATTAATCTATATAATTATAAAATTTCTAATTTGTTCACACCAAATTCTATCGTCAATGAATTCATTAAATCAGGTTTATTATTTAATGAAAATATCAGTGTACACACTTCATTAAATATTAAATCTACAAAAAGAGATAAAATTTTTAATGAAGCTAAAATAGAGTTAAGAGTTTTAAATGGCAAAATAAGTTTTGATAACTCGATATTTATCAACAACAATATTGGTTTAATAGAAGTTTCTAATAGTGATTTATTTTTAGAAAATGATAAATTAATTTTAACTGCTAATTTATCAATAAATATTAAAAATACTGATAGATTATATTCTTTTTTAAACACCAATAAAAGATTAAGAAAAAATATTAAAAACATTAAGCTAAATATAACTTATGATTTTTTGAGTAATGAAATTGTGTTTAAAAATATTAAGATAGACGATAATGAAGTGAGTGACCAATTCTTGAATATAGTTGAAGGTTTTAATGATAATAATTATAATAATTTAACTAAAAGCAGAAAGTTACTGAACGAATTAATTAAGCTTTATGCTGGGTAAATCATTGTTTTAGGATCTACTATCTTCTCATAATCTTTTTCATCAACAAGGCCTGTTTTAAGAGTTTCATGTTTTAGTGTTGTCCCATTTTTTAGAGCAGTCTTTGCAATCTTTGCTGCATTATCATATCCAATATGAGGAGCTAGCGCTGTTACCAGCATTAATGAATTATCCAGATGTTCTTTAATTTTTTTCTTGTTAGCTTTTATTCCCTTAACACAATAAATTGCAAAATTTTTAGTACTATCTGCAATAAGATCTATTGACTGAAGTATATTATGAGCAATCATTGGTTTAAATACATTCAATTCAAAATGTCCATGAGATCCAGCAACTGTAATTCCAGTATGATTACCTATTACTTTGGCACAAACCATGGTTACAGCCTCACATTGAGTAGGGTTAACTTTTCCAGGCATAATAGATGAACCAGGTTCATTTTCTGGTAATATTAACTCGCCATATCCTGCACGAGGCCCTGAGCCTAAAAATCTTACATCATTTGATATTTTCATTAATGCAACAGCACAAGTATTTAGTGTACCTGAAAAATTCACAATAGAATCGTGAGCAGCAAGTTCTGCAAATTTATTTGCAGCTGGTATAAAAGGGATTTTAGTATATTTAGCAATCTCTTTAACAATTTTTTTATCAAAACCTTTTTTAGAGTTAATACCTGTCCCAACAGCCGTTCCACCTTGTGCTAAAAAATATATTTCTTTAAGTGCAAGCTCTATTCTCTCAATGCATCTTTTTAGCTGTACCTGATAGCCTGAAAATTCTTGTCCAAGTGATAATGGTGTTGCATCTTGTAAGTGGGTTCTGCCAATTTTAATAATATTTTTAAATTCTTTAGATTTTTTTGTTAACTCTTTTTCTAAAATTTTTAGACTAGGTAATAGCTTTGATATAGTTTCTTGAGCAACAGAGATATGCATAGCTGTTGGAAAAACATCGTTTGTTGATTGAGATTTATTTACATGATCATTTGGATGAACTGGTTTTTTTGAACCTTTTTTTCCATCTAATATTTCAATCGCTCTATTTGCAATCACCTCATTAACATTCATATTAGTTTGTGTGCCAGAGCCTGTTTGCCAAACTTTTAAAGGAAAATTTTCATCTAACTTTCCTTTAATAACTTCATCTGAAGCTTTTATTATTGAATTAGTAATCTTCTTATTTATTTGCTTTTCTTTATAATGCACTAAAGCAGCAGATCTTTTAATGATTGCAATAGATTTTATTATTGAAATATTAACTAAAATTTTTCCAATATTAAAAAACTTGTTAGATCTTTGAGTTGATGCACCCCAATATTTATCACTAGGTACGTTGATACTTCCAATGCTATCGAATTCTTTTCTTAATTTCATTGATTAATATATAATTAGTAATTTAATATACTTATATATTAATTTTTAAAAACTTACAGGAGCTAAATGTCAAATTTTAACAAAGTAAAAACTTTCATGGAAACCTTTGGTCAAGAAGTCAAAACTAAGCCATCTTTTAGCACTGATAAGATCAATAGCCTTAGGTATGATTTGATAAAAGAGGAGCTAGAAGAGCTTAAAGAAGCAATGGAAAATAAAGATCTTTTGGAAGTTGCAGATGCTTTAACAGATATATTGTATGTAACTTATGGAGCTGGACATGCATTTGGTATTGATCTTGATAAGTGTTTTGAAGAAGTACAAAGTTCAAATATGAGTAAGTTGGGTGAAGATGGTAAGCCTATCTATAATGAGTCAGGAAAAGTTATGAAGGGCCCTAAATATTTTAAACCTGATTTAACTAAGTTTGTAAATTAGTATAGGGGCGTTCTGTTACCCGGTGCCCCAGACCGTGCTTCTATAATTAACCTAAGTTAATTATGCAGCAATAGCGTAACTTTCGTTAGCATTTAAAGTTTAGCCCGTTACGGTGGAACAATCCCGAAC
>Ga0209192_10001643_pt1 | contig 17345 bp, 14 predicted proteins | sample ArcticOcean_MG_C_11_FD_187433 | JGI IMG/M metagenome (GOLD analysis project Ga0209192, IMG submission 187433) | Marine microbial communities from western Arctic Ocean - ArcticOcean_MG_CB2_154 (SPAdes) (version 2) | ecosystem: Environmental > Aquatic > Marine > Oceanic | place: Arctic Ocean... | reverse complement strand
CTTTTGATAAATTTGTTAGCTGCTTAATCTATCTCCCAAGAGAATCATTTACGACGGATTTAAGAGAAAAGTTACAAGAAAAAATAGGCCATGAACTGGATGCGGTAGAAAGTGAATTTACCACTCAATTTATATCTGACTCAGTACTAGTCAGGCTTTACTTGGTGTTTAAGATTCAGAGTCAAAAGTATCTATCAGTAGATATTCTTTCGCTGCAAGCCTTGGTTGAAAAGACCACTCGTGATTGGAGCGATGAGTTTAAAGAGCTGGCTATTGCCGACTTTGGCGAGGCCGACGGATCGGGAGTATATCGTCGTTTTCATAATGCTTTTTCAGGAGCCTATCGGGAAATCTACGAGCCTGCTCAAGCGCTTCAGCATATTACTCAGTTTGATGCCTTGGAAGGTATAGATGAGTTGGCGATTGATTTCATAAGTGACTCTGCAAATGACAGTGAAAATCTCAATCTAATACTGTTTCACAGAGGTTCTCCTTTGGAACTTTCCGATATGATTCCAATGCTCGAAAACCTCGGTTTTAGGGTGGTTATGGAGCATCCCTATAAGATACAAGCAGAAGCTGAAAATACCGTATGGATGCAGGATTTTTTACTAACATTTTCTTTGGATATGAATGTCGACGTCCCTGCCGTGCAACAGAGTTTCAAAGATGCATTACTCCAAGTGTGGCGTGGAGAAGCAGAGAATGACAACTTTAACCGTTTGGTCATTGGTGCGAGATTAGACTGGCGCTCGGTAGCCATGTTGCGTCTCTATGCGCGTTATCTTAAGCAATTAAGCGTTCCCTATAGTCAAGATTTTATTGCTGACACTCTATCTAAGTACTTAGACATTACGCGTAATCTAGTCGCTTTATTCAAAAGTTATTTTGATCCACGCTATGCCTCAGAAAGTCACTCTGAGAGGGCCGAAGGTCTGGTAAAAAAGATACTTAGTGGCTTAGATCTAATTAGTAATATTAGTGAAGATAATGTTATTCGTGGTTATCTTGAATTAGTTCAGGCGACGTTGCGGACTAATTTTTTCCAGACGGTTGAGGACGGCACGTTCAAGTCTTATATTTCAGTTAAGCTAGCTGCTAGGCAAATTAGCTTGGCACCCGAACCACGGCCAGCATATGAGATCTTTGTCTATTCTCCTCGGGTTGAAGGTGTTCATTTGCGCGTTGGTAAAGTGGCCAGAGGTGGGTTGCGTTGGTCGGACCGAGTTGAAGACTACAGAACCGAAGTGCTTGGTTTGGTAAAAGCTCAGCAGGTTAAAAATGCAGTAATTGTGCCAACCGGGGCCAAAGGTGGCTTTGTGGCGAAGCACGCAAACCCCGCGGCGGGGCGTGAGGCGTTCATTCAAGAGGGTATCGCCAGTTATATGCTTTATGTTCAGGCTCTCTTAGATATTAGTGACAATATAGTCGATGATAAATTGTTACCGCCATTGGAAGTCGTGCGTAGGGATGCTGACGATCCTTATCTCGTTGTCGCTGCTGATAAAGGTACGGCAACATTTTCTGATATTGCTAATGAAATTTCTGAAGCCAACAACTTTTGGTTGGGTGACGCCTTCGCTTCAGGCGGAGGCAATGGCTACGATCATAAAGGTATGGGCATTACGGCGCGCGGTGCTTGGGTCGCCGTGCAAAGGCACTTTCATGAGATTGGTGTAGATATTCAAACTGAAGACTTTAGTGTGATCGGTATTGGCGACATGGGGGGCGATGTATTTGGTAACGGTATGCTGCTTTCTGAGCATATTCAGTTGGTCGCAGCCTTTAATCACCTCCATATATTCGTGGACCCGACGCCAGACGCAAAGACAACCTTCGCGGAGCGACAGCGACTTTTTGACACGCCAAGAACGACGTGGGATGACTTTGATAAAACCTTATTGTCACCAGGCAGTGCGGTGTACTCACGCAGTGCAAAATCCTTGATCTTAACATCAGAGATCAAAGCACGCTTTGGCATAGATGACGATCGAGTAACGCCAACAGAATTAATCAATTACCTACTTAAAGCAAAGGTTGACCTTATTTGGAATGGCGGTATTGGGACTTATGTAAAGGCATCTTCAGAAAATAATGCAGAGGTTGGCGATCGAGCTAATGATGCATTGCGAGTCGATGGCCGTGACTTGCAATGCCGAGTTTTGGGTGAGGGCGGTAACCTCGGTATGACTCAGCTTGGACGAGTTGAGTTTTGCTTGCGCGGCGGCTTGTGTAATACAGATTTCATTGATAATGCAGCCGGTGTTGATTGCTCTGATCACGAGGTGAATATAAAGATACTGCTTAATAAGCAGGTTTCGGTTGGTGAACTAAGTGTTGAAGAAAGAAATATATTACTGGCCAGTATGACGGACGATGTCGCTGCTTTAGTGTTAGATAATAATGTGCGGCAGACTAAGGCTATTAGTTTAGCGATGGCGCGAAGTCAGCAGCAACATTCAGAGTACCAGCGGTATCTTGGTTGGCTTGAAAACAGCGACAAGATTAATCGTGATCTTGAGTTTTTGCCCAGTGACGAACAATTCTCTGACAGAATTAATCGTCACCAGCCGAGTTGGACAAGACCAGAATTATCTGTGCTCATTTGTTACTCCAAAGTGGCACTGAAGGAAGCTCTGGCGGAATCAGACTTATTAAGCGATCCATGGCTTGCCCAGTCAGTAACGAACTATTTCCCTGAGGCTTTAGTGTCGCGTTTTCCTGATGCCTTAGAAACTCATTCATTAGCCAATGAAATTGCGATCAATCAAATCGTTAATGACTTGGTTAATCGGGTTGGCTTTAGTTTTTTCTTTAGGCAGATGGAGTCCACAGGCGCGTCTGCAGAAGATGTTGTAAAGGCCTATACCATCGTCGTTGAAGTGCTTGGCATTAAAAAGTTATGGCAACAAGTTGAGGATCATCAGCCACGCTTGCCGGCCGCCATGGAGATTGAGCTACTCCATATTTTAGTGAGATTAGCACGCCGCGCAACACGTTGGTTCTTAAGAAATCATCGATTGAATCTTAGTTGTGAGTCACTGATTGCTCAGTATTCGCAACCCACAGAGGCTTTGTTGACTGAACTACCAATGCTGCAAAAAGATCAGTGGCGAGCACTCTGGGGGGGTGAGCGTGATGAGCTGACAGCCTTGGGAGTGGAGCTGACACTAGCAGAGAGGCTTGCCGCCACGGATAGTATGTTTATGAGTATGGGAGTTGTGCAGACCGCTATTTTGTCAAAAGTTCCTGTGCAGCAGGTTGCGGAGGTCTACTTTAGTCTCGGCGAGTTCTTGTCACTTGATTGGTTTATGGCGCAAATAGTGAGCTTACAGCCTGATAGTCGCTGGCAAGACTTAGCGCGGGAAACCTACGTTGATGATCTAGAAAGTCAACGCCGCAGGCTCACTGCGTGTTTGTCTAAATCAAGTAGGGCCGATCCCTCAGTAATAGAATCTTGGAAAAATCAGCAGGCAGAGCTCATCCGTCGCTGGAAGCTGATGATAAAAGACTTGCGTAAGGTACCTCAGTCTGATTTTGCAATGATCTCGGTAGCGCTGCGAGAATTACTCAATTTGGTGCAGGCATCGGTAGATGAGTAGTTGAGCCTATTGCAATGGCGGAGATATGATTTTTGCCACCGCCATTGCCTTTAATGACTAAGCGCTAACATTTAATGGTTAAGTACCAGATTGCCGGCTTTGTGTTGACAGGCGGTGGTATTATATCCGGACCATCCATCTTTTCGGCCCTCACGCCAACCCCTCGACCAGTGGTAGGCTATTGTTGTGTTTTCTTGATGAGGACAAACGGATAGTGAACGACCCTGAATTGCAGCTTGGTAACCCTTTACATACGAACGATGTTCGGGATCTCTCTTGTGTTTCTTCATAGACACCTCCTGCTCTACTTAGATCAAAGGAAATATAGGTTCTGTCTCATGCTACGCAAGTACACAGCTAAACGACTTGTATGTAGTAGATGGGTTATTTTTAAACAAAATAGTTTAAACACCTATATCATGTGCGCTTTCTTAAACACGCAAAATTTTAGACTTACCGTTGTTATTTTAGTTCAGATATTTTTTTGTATTTGTGGATTTAAGATCAACGGTCAATCAAATCAAAAGGTAAAATAAGTGTCCCAAGTACCCTCGCAAACCGACTGGCTGGCGACTTGCCCAAAAGGACTAGAGTTGCTTTTGGCTGAAGAATTACAGGCTATTGGTGCTGAAGCAATAAAAGAAACGGTCGCTGCCGTCTCATTTAAGGGCTCTATGGAGGTTGCGTATAGGGCTTGCCTTTGGTCGCGTTTGGCCAACAGAGTATTGAAGCCCTTACACAGTTTTATGCTTAACGAATCAAATGACTTGTACGAACAATGTAATGACATACCTTGGGAGGCGCACTTTTCTGCGGCTCAAAGTATTGCTATCGACTTCATTGGTACCTCTCGGCTAATAGATAACACCATGTATGGTTCACAGCGAGTTAAGGATGCGGTGGTTGACCGTATTCGTCGAATCGAGGGTGAGCGACCCAATGTAGATACTAAAAATCCAGATATTCGCATACAGGTTCGTCAGCACAAAGGTCGTGTGTCTGTCTCATTAGACATTTCTGGAGAAAGTTTACATCGCCGTGGCTATCGAACGGGCCAAGGTAGCGCTCCGATTAAAGAAAACTTGGCTGTGGCGTTGCTTCTTAGAGCGGGCTGGCCGGCCATGATTAAGGAGGGTGGAGCATTACTTGACCCTATGTGTGGTAGCGGTACGTTAATTATCGAAGGGGCTATGATGGCCGCAGATATTGCGCCGGGAATGCTGCGTGAGCGATATGGGTTTGATCAGTGGCTACAACATGATTCTGAGCTCTGGCAAGCATTGGTTGATGAAGCCCATCAGCGTAAGGCTTCAGGTCTTGAAGGACTCGATCTCGACATTCGCGGCTATGATGCTAATCCACGAGTACTTGAGTACACCACCAAGAATATTGAGAATGCAGGATTAGATGACCATATTCGTTTGGCCCACAAGCCCATCGATCAATTTGGTAAGCCCACCGCTGAGCGTGGTCTGCTGCTTACTAATCCCCCTTACGGAGAGCGTTTAGGCGAAGTAGAGGAGTTAATTCCGCTTTACCAAAAATTGGGAACAGTGTTACAGAAGAATTTTCATGGTTGGAGGGCTGGAATTTTCACCGGCAATCTTGACTTAGGTCGAGAAACTGATCTGTCACCGACTAAGCAATACAGTCTGTTCAACGGAACTATTCCGTGTAAATTGTTGATCTTTGAAGATATGACCTCTAAGTCTGCAAGCATTGCGGCTCGGTTAAGCACACCTGCGCCAGCACAGCAATTGACTGAGGGTGCCACAATGGTACTCAATCGCTTGAAGAAGAATCAAAGAAAGCTAGAAGGTTGGCGTAAAAAGGCGGGTATAAGTTGTTATCGGCTCTACGATGCGGACATTCCAGAGTATGCGGTAGCCATAGATATCTATGATCAGTCAATTTATGTGCAAGAATATGCGCCACCTAATACTATCTCTGAAAAAATCGCTCGCGAACGATTTGCAGAGATCAAGTTGGCGGTCAAAGAGTTTTCGGTCACTTTTAAAGGCAAAATTTACTACAAAGAGCGTCGGCGGCAAAAAGGTGATAGTCAGTACGAAAGACTCAACGAAGGGGTTAGTGACACGCTCCAGGTCAGTGAGGGTAGGGCGCAATTCGAAGTTAATTTATCTGATTATTTAGATACGGGCCTATTTTTAGATCATCGTCCCGTAAGGTCATTAATTGGTGACTTAGCCGCAGGTAAGCGATTCTTGAACCTGTTTTGCTATACCGCAGCGGCGTCTGTGCAAGCAGCTCTGGCGGGTGCGAGCAGCTCATTAAGTATCGACATGTCCAACACCTACCTAGACTGGGCACAACGTAATTTTGATCTGAATAGTTTACGAGCTGGTAAGCATAAGCTACTGCGAGCCGACTGTTTAAAGTGGCTCGAGACTGAAGGGGAGCAATATGATGTCATATTCTTAGACCCCCCGACATTCTCTAACTCGAAGAAAATGGATACTGTGCTTGATATTCAACGTGATCATGGTGACTTGATTCGCGCGTGCATGGCCAAACTAGCATCGGGTGGCACATTGGTCTTTTCCAACAACTTCCGCAAATTCAAGATGGATGAATTAACCTTGCGCCAGTTTAATTGTGAAAATATTACGGCAAAAACGTTGGACATTGATTTTGAACGAAACCCTAGAATCCATAACGTATGGTTAATTACTCGGCGAGAAACCTTTGGCTAGTTTTGAGTATAAAACTTCGAGTGCTGCATGGGCCCATTTAGATGAATGCTGAGTTAATTATTTATACAGGAGATCATTGCCATCTCTGTGAGCAAGCCAAGGAACTTCTGAGGCCCTTACTGCAACAAAAAGGTGTGGCACTTAGAGAAGTGAATATTGTTGCTGATGCGGCCTTACAGGACCGGTATGGTTTACGTATTCCAGTGCTACTCTTACCTGATGGCCGTGAGAAAGGTTGGCCCTTTACCGCCGCGCAAATTTCGAGGTTACTCGGTTAAGCGCATCTAAGTCGAAAGTTTAGCTAGGTAGCGATCGATAGCATTGGCAAATTCCATTTTATCTCTTTGCGAGAGTGGGGGTGGCCCGCCACCAACCTGAACGCCACTGTTTCTCATTGAGTCCATAAAATCACGCATATTTAGTCGCGCTTTAATATTTGCCGCTGTATACAGCTCTCCTCTTGGATTAAGAGCTTTACCGCCTTTATCTATCACCTCCGCGGCTAGTGGTATGTCAGCGGTGATGACTAAGTCGTCTTTCTTAACTAGCGTAACAATGTGATCATCAGCAACATCAAACCCTTGGCTAACTTGAATCGAACGCACGGTTGGGATTCTGGGGGTGGATAATGGCTGGTTCGCGACCAAAATTACCTCTATCCCCGTGCGTTGTGATATACGGTAGAGGATTTCCTTTACGATCCCAGGGCAGGCATCAGCATCGACAAAAATTTTAATCATTAGGTAGTGCCTTTGCTTTAAAATTGGAAAACGTCGTGGAGTTTATTTTAATCTTCTTGAGAAATCTATTTTATACGCACTTCACGTGTAACAATCCCTTGTAACTGGCGCTGTACAGAGTAGAATGCCGCTATTAAACAACTCATGTGGCCTTTGGTAAGGGTCACCACTGAAAAGGACATTATTATGCCGATTATTACTCTCCCTGATGGTTCCCAGCGCAATTTTGACAATCCTGTGTCGGTTATTGATGTGGCCGCAGATATTGGTCCTGGGCTAGCGAAAGCGACGATTGCTGGGCTAGTGAATGGTCTAGAGGTGGATTCGTCTTTTGTAATAGACTCAGATTCTGAGTTGTCCATTTTTACGGATCGCAGTGATGAAGGTCTGTTCATTATTAGGCACTCAACAGCACATTTGATGGCCATGGCGGTTAAACAGTTATTCCCCGCTGCTCAGGTCACTATTGGTCCGGTTATTGAAGATGGTTTTTATTATGACTTTGCGTTCGAGCGCCCATTTACGCCAGAAGATTTAGAAACAATAGAAGTCCGCATGGCAGAGCTAGTGAAACAAGACCATGTCATCTCGCGTGAAGAATGGGATCGCGATGAAGCCGCTGTGTTCTTTAAAAGTATCGGCGAGAATTATAAAGCTGAAATAATCACCAGCATTCCCGCTGATCAGACGATTAGCCTCTATCGCCAGGGCGAGTTTGTAGATCTTTGTCGAGGGCCCCATGTGCCATCGACCGGAAAATTACCTATATTTAAACTAACAAAAGTGGCAGGCGCCTATTGGCGTGGCGATAACAATAATGAAATGCTGCAGCGTATTTATGGAACCGCCTGGGCTAACAAAAAAGAGCTTAAAGGCTATATTAATAGGCTGGCCGAGGCTGAGAAGCGAGATCATCGTAAAATCAACAAAAAGCTAGATCTGTACCATATGCAGGAAGAGGCTCAGGGCTCTATTTTCTGGCACCCCAAGGGTTGGAGTATTTACAACACTATAGAAAAATTTATGCGCGAGAAGCAGGTCGAGCAGGGTTACCAGGAGATTAAAACGCCACAAATTGTCGACTATAGTCTTTGGGAAAAATCTGGGCATGCCGATAAGTTTGGTGATGATATGTTTACGCTGTCTACCGATGATCGCAATTTCGCCATAAAGCCGATGAATTGCCCCTGCCATGTGCAGGTCTTTAATCAGGGGTTAAAGAGTTACCGAGATCTACCGTTACGGCTGGCAGAGTTTGGTTCGTGCCATCGTAATGAGCCATCTGGATCCTTACATGGAATTATGCGTGTGCGATCGTTCACGCAAGATGATGCGCATATATTTTGCACAGAAGAACAAATACAGCCTGAAGTGGCACAATTCATCGACTTCCTGCATGAGGTTTATACTGAGTTTGGCTTCGACGATATTATCTATCGCTTGTCTACTCGGCCTAAAGAGCGAGTGGGGTCTGACGAAGATTGGGATCGCGCAGAAAAGGCCTTAGCTGATGCTTTGGATGCAAAGCAGCTGCCTTGGCAAGAGTTGCCTGGAGAAGGTGCTTTTTATGGCCCTAAAATCGAGTTCTCGTTAAAAGATTGTATTGGTCGAGTTTGGCAATTGGGCACTGTTCAGGTAGATTTTTCGATGCCCGGACGTTTGGATGCTCAGTATGTTGCCGAAGATGGTAGTCGTCAGGTTCCGGTGATGTTGCACCGTGCAATATTGGGTTCGTTTGAGCGTTTTATTGGGATCCTGATCGAAAACTATGAAGGGGCATTTCCGTTCTGGTTAGCGCCGGAACAAGCTGCCGTGATCAATATTACTGATTCTCAGGCCGATTATGCGCAAGAAGTGACCAAAACATTGCAAAATAACGGATTTAGAGTGATTTGTGACTTGAGAAACGAGAAGATCGGCTTTAAAATCCGCGGTCACTCTATGCAACGTGTTCCCTATCTACTCGTTGTTGGTGATAAAGAGAAAGAGTTGCGTACGGTAGCTGTTCGAACTCGCGATGGTGAAGACCTTGGAAGCATGACTTTAGACCAAGTTAATTCATTATTTGCGGAGGCAACAGAACGCCGTGGACGTGTTTTTGTAGAAACGGAGTAAAGAGTATTAAAAAAGACAGTAAGCGGGCACGTCTTAATGACGATATAACCTCACCCGAAGTTCGTTTGGTTGCTTCAGATGGAAGCCAAGTTGGTGTAGTTACCCTGACAGTGGCTCTGGAGACAGCTCAGAAAGAGACCTTAGATTTGGTGGAAATTTCACCGGATGCTGAGCCTCCAGTCTGTAAAATAATGGATTACGGAAAGCACGTCTTTGACATCAAGAAGAAAGTGGCTCTGCAGAAAAAGAAACAAAAGCAGACTCAGGTAAAGGAAATGAAATTCCGACCTGGAACCGACCAAGGCGACTATGAAATTAAGTTGCGTAATTTGGTTCGGTTCTTGGAAAATGGTGATAAAGCTAAAGTTACCCTGCGTTTTCGTGGACGTGAAATGGCTCACCAACAGCTTGGTATGGAAATGATGAAACGTGTAGAAGCGGATCTCACTGAGCTGGCACAAGTGGAGCAGTACCCTAAGATGGAAGGTCGTCAGATGACCATGGTATTAGCCCCACGCAGCAAGAAGACATAATTAACGCGACCCGCGTTCAGCCACTTTTTTTGGCAGGCTGTCCGGGCGTATCTTCTTGTCACTTAACCTCACTATTATTGGAGAAACGAAATGCCAAAAGGTAAGACCCATAGTGGAGCTGCAAAACGCTTCAAAAAAACGGCTTCTGGTTATAAGCACAAGCACCAGCACAAAAGCCATATTCTCACCAAAATGACTACAAAACGTAAGCGTCAATTGCGTGGCACCAGCATTCTTAATGCTGCGGATAAGCCTCGAGTAGATCGCATGTTGCGGAATGTATAAGTCACATAACTAAATTGGTAGGAGAATATAATGGCTAGAGTAAAACGTGGTGTAGAGGCTAATCGCCGACACAAGAAAATTTTAAAGCAGGCAAAAGGTTACTACGGAGCTCGTAGTCGCGTTTATCGTGTTGCAGTTCAGGCAGTGACCAAAGCAGGACAATATGCGTATCGTGACCGTCGTGTTAAAAAGCGTACGTTCCGTCGTTTATGGATCGCACGAATCAACGCTCAATCACGTGTTGAGGGTTTGTCGTACAGCCGTTTCATTAATGGGCTGAGCAAAGCAGGTATAGAGCTTGACCGTCGCGTACTGGCTGATTTGGCGGTGCATGATAAAGCTGCCTTTGGTGCGGTTGTCAATCTAGCGAAAGCAGCCCTGGCGTAGCGCCTGCCTTAGTTAAGCCTGTGCCATAGCTGCTTTTTTGCAGACTGTGACTTAGCAAATCGAATAGGGAAAGGGCATTAGCTCTTTCCCTATTTTTTTATCAGTAATAAGATAGCACCTACAGATTGTTAAAGTGATCAATAATGAGCGAACTAGAACAGATTGCAAAACAAGCCGAATCGTCAATTGCTGCCGCTGAAAAGCTCAGTACTTTGGATGATCTTCGTGTCGAGTACCTGGGCAAAAAAGGTAGGCTAACGGGACTTCTTAAGGGTCTTGGTAAATTGACGGCAGAGGAGCGACCAGTAGCGGGCGCCAAAATAAATGACGTCAAACAAAGCCTGCAAGATCTTATTGGTCAGCGAAAAGCGTATTTCGAGAGTATTGACCTTAATGCAAAGCTAGCCAAAGAGACAATTGACGTCACCCTGCCAGGTCGTGGCGAAGACGTTGGCGGCCTTCATCCGGTCACTCGGACGATGGAGAGAATCGAAGGGTTCTTTAGTCGGATTGGTTATGATGTAGAGGTCGGTCCAGAGATTGAGGATGACTACCATAATTTTGAAGCTCTCAATATTCCATCGCATCACCCTGCTAGGGCTATGCACGATACATTTTATATTGATCCAACAACTGTTTTGCGCACACACACATCGCCGGTTCAAGTGCGCACGATGGAGCGTCATGCGCCGCCGATAAGAATTATCTGTCCAGGACGAGTTTATCGCTGTGATTCAGATTTGACGCATACCCCGATGTTCCATCAGGTGGAGGGTCTAGTGGTCGACAAAGACATTAGCTTTGCTGACCTCAAAGGGGTTATCGATCAATTTTTAAAGGCGTTTTTTGAAGCCGACTTACCCGTCCGTTTTAGGCCTTCTTATTTTCCGTTCACAGAGCCTTCCGCTGAAGTGGATATACAGTGCACAAATTGTAGTGGCGATGGCTGTCGTGTATGTAGCCAGACCGGTTGGCTAGAGGTAATGGGTTGCGGAATGGTGCACCCAAATGTCCTAGAACATTGCGACGTAGATACCGATACATTCACTGGGTTCGCGTTTGGAATGGGTGTTGAGCGACTGGCAATGTTACGTTACGGCGTGAATGATTTACGCCTATTCTTCGAAAACGATCTTCGTTTTCTTAAACAATTTTAAACTGGGGTAACTTATGAAATTCAGTGAATCCTGGTTACGACAATCAGTTGATACGACTATATCCCTAGAGGACTTAGTGGCCCAAGTTACCATGGCAGGACTTGAGGTTGACGGTGTAGAATCTGCGGCGCCAAAGATCTCGGGCGTGATCGTTGGTGAAATCATTAGTGTCGAGCAGCATCCTGATGCAGACAAGTTACGTGTCTGCCAAGTACTGGGAGCCTCCGAGCAAACACAGGTGGTGTGTGGTGCTCCCAATGCACGTGTAGGTATAAAGGTTCCATTTGCTACGGTCGGGGCATTATTGCCTGGCGACTTCAAAATCAAGAAAGCTAAGCTGCGTGGTGTCGAGTCATTTGGCATGCTGTGCGCCCAGGACGAGCTAGGCTTGGGTGACGATGCCAGCGGTCTTTGGGAATTACCTGTCGAGGCGCCAGCTGGCGTTGATTTGGTTGATTATCTTGATTTAGACGATGTGATTATCGAGGTAGATTTGACACCTAATCGCGGTGATTGCCTGAGTATTCGAGGTCTCGCACGCGAGGTAGGGGTTCTCAATAAAGCCGATGTGAAAGTACAAGATTGCTCTCCTGTTAAGGCGACAATTAATGATGTTGTCAGTGTGGAGCTCAAAGTACCCAAAGGGTGTGCGCGCTATGTGGGCCGAGTTATGCGTGATCTCGATCTTGCTCAGCCAACTCCGCAGTGGATGAAAGAAAGATTGCGTCGCAGTGGCGTTCGTAGTCTTGGCCCGGCGGTTGATGTTACTAATTATGTCTTGCTTGAATTGGGGCAGCCCATGCACGCTTTTGATCTTGCTAAGATCGACGGTGGCATTGTGGTGAATATGGGTACCAATCAACCATTAAAATTACTGGATGATTCTGAGGTCATAGTTGATCCGGATACTCTTGTTATTGCTGACCATAAAAAGGTACTGGCATTAGCGGGTATCATGGGTGGTTCTGAGTCGGCAGTGAGTGACAACACTACGGATATATTGTTTGAAAGTGCTTGGTTCAATCCTTTAGCCATTGCGGGTAAAGCTCGGCTTTATGGTAAGCATACGGATTCCTCTCACCGTTTTGAGCGTGGTGTGGACCCTGGGCTGCAGGTTGCTGCAATGGAGCGAGCCACGGCGCTAATGCTCGAGATCTGTGGTGGTTCGGTGGGTCCATTGGTGGTCAAGGAGAGTGCCGAGCATTTGCCGGTGCCTGCTGAAATTACCCTGCGGGATGCGCGTCTTGCACAGCAGTTGGGCGTAACCATTGCCGCTGATGATGTAGACGACATGTTGTCTAGACTAGGATTGTCGCTAGTCAAGCGGAGCTCGAGTGGAGCCACCTGGCTTGCCCCGAGCTGGCGTTTTGATTTGACCATAGAGCAAGACCTTGTAGAAGAGGTAGCTCGCATTTATGGCTACAATAATCTACCAACGTCAACGCCTACTATGGCTCTAGATCTCCAGCCGAATCCAGAGACTGTGCAGCAGCCGGGTATTTTTAGAGCGCAACTGACCAGTCGCGGTTACCAGGAAGTTATTACCTATAGTTTTGTAGACCCTGAGCTTCAGGCCATGGTTGAGCCAGATATTACACCAGTGTCACTGGCCAATCCAATTTCTGCAGACATGGCTGTTATGCGCACCAACCTATGGTCTGGGTTGCTAGGCACAGCGTCTTATAATTTGAACAGACAGCAAACGAGGGTTAGGATATTTGAGATGGGGCAATGTTTTGTTCCGTCGGACAATGGCGAGCTAGGCCTGTCGCAAAATATGATGCTAGCAGGGTTAATTTGTGGCTCACGGGCACCTGTTGGCTGGACTTCTTCCAAAGATAAGGTGGATTTCTATGACATTAAAGGTGACTTAGAGCCAGTCTTTGCTCAGACGGGATTAGCTGCGGAGTTTTCATTTGCGGCTGCCGAGCACCCGGCATTACATCCAGGGCAGACTGCATCAATTTGCCGGAATGATCGCAAAATTGGGTGGGTAGGGCAGTTGCATCCGAAGATACAGAAGCGCTTGGGGATATCGTCAGAGGTATATCTTTTTCAGGTTGATTTTAGCGAGATCGTCGACGTTAGGCTTCCAAAGTACAAAGAAGTCAGCAAATTTCCCGAAGTTAAGCGAGATTTGGCGTTCTTTGTTGATGCGTCGGTGCCCGCTCAGAGTCTTGTTAACAGTGCTCGGGAGGCGGCTGGGAAGCATCTTATTGATTTAAAGTTATTTGATGTTTATCAGAGCAAAGATGTTGATAATAAAGGAAAAAGTATCGCTTTAGGGTTGACGTTTCAGGATGATTCGCGCACTCTTACGGATGAAGAGATTAATCACGCAATAGACGCGGTAGTGGCACAGTTAGCTGAAATGTGCGGCGCTGAGCTTAGAGCGTAACAACAAGGTGTAGATAGGATTTTTTAATGGGTGCTCTAACGAAAGCTGATCTGGCTGAAATGCTGTTTGACGAACTCGGTCTGAACAAGCGAGAGGCGAAAGAGATCGTAGAGATGTTTTACGGTGAAATAAGTACCGCTCTGGAAAGTAACGATCAGGTGAAAATTTCTGGTTTTGGAAATTTTGAATTACGAGACAAGAAAAGTCGTCCAGGAAGAAATCCGAAAACAGGTGAAGAGATTCCTATTTCTGCTAGACGCGTAGTCACCTTCAAGCCTGGTCAAAAGTTAAAAACACGAGTTGAGACTTATGCTGGAACCAAGTAATAATAACCAGTTACCACCTATTCCAGGTAAGCGTTACTTTGCTATTGGAGAGGTGAGTGAGTTGTGTGCGGTCAAGCCTCACGTCTTGCGTTACTGGGAGCAGGAGTTTCCAAGCCTAAGCCCGGTAAAAAGGCGCGGTAATCGCCGCTATTACCAACGCCAGGATGTGGTATTAATTCGACAGATTCGATCGTTACTCCATGAACAAGGATTTACGATTGGTGGTGCTCGTCAAAAACTTGATGACACACCAGACAAGAAAGAACTTACACCCTACAAGCAACTTCTCGATCAGACGATATCTGAGCTAGAAGATGTTTTAAAGACCTTGTAAAAAACTCTATTATTTAACCCTTAAGGAAGGCTTTTCGGTTGCAAAACAAGCCTTTCGCTGTATCATTGCGACACTAAAATCGGGGCGTAGCGCAGCCTGGTAGCGCACTACACTGGGGGTGTAGTGGTCGCAGGTTCAAATCCTGCCGTCCCGACCAACCACGCGGCTTATATTGATAGTGCTTACTAACTGCACAAAAATTGCACAAAAATTTGCACAAAAATCAGATGTGTATAGTAACGTCTTCAAAGGGTAGGTCGTTGGGGTTCATGTAATCTAGTGTAGTGCTGATAGATTCGTGAGCCATAACTTCTTTAATTTGTTCTTTTGTATTCCCTGCACTCTTTAACAATGTCGCAGACAATCCCCTTACTTCGTGGAAGGTAGTGCCAGAATCGCCTCTGCATTCATTAAACATTCTTGACAATCTATCGTTAGTCACTTGGCACAAATGTTCCTTTTCTTCATTCCAAGCCTTTCTTTTTGGGGTATGGTTAATGACAAAGGGACATCGTTTATTGATTAACGATAACTCTCTTGCGCGGTCAATGTATCGCTTTAGTTCTGGGTAATCTTTTAACGACCAGGATAATCGTGTAGCGCGTGACTCACCTTCTTGACCTAGTGACTTCATCTCGGGGAGTAAGTATCTGATAGAGGACTGGAAGATATTCCGGTCTTTTTTTATATATTCGCCCGAAGAGGACTTAAAAGGTAGGGAGCGATCAGTCGGTTCATATCTGCCGATGTTATGCATATTTGACACAAAGCTTTATAAAGTTGACTATAGCGTCGTGTATTGTCTAAGGTCAATACAGTGCAAAAAATATTTCTAGTATCTTAATCTTTTAATATAAAGAGCTTAGAGAACCCTTTTTTGATGCGTATTTTAACTCTGATTGTCGTAGCTGTAATTCTAATGGCACTTACTTGGTGGCTGCAGTCTAATTCATTATGGTTTGGTGATTGGAGTGAGAGTTTAGTAACTGACAGGCCGCTAAATAATTTTACTCAAGACACTTCGATTGACTCGCAGGTTCTCAACGATCCAAGACCTATAAAAGCTCCCCAGAATATAGACCGGTCTGATGTAATTAAGCTAGATAGTGCTGAAGACATCCATAGGCTTTCGATAGGTTCAGATTTTACATTGTTAGTTGAAGCAGGTTCCCAGAAAGATATTTTATCTCTTAAGGTTACTGAATTAGTCACCAATGCGAATTTTACGCAAGTAAAAAGTACTGGACCAAATGGTAGTGTCGCTCTGTTCACTACCACAGATAGCTTAACTAATATCTTTATTAAAACTGCTACGGGTATGTTTGAGTACTCTGGGACTAATTTTAGTGGCTTAGTGGTTGGGATGGGCGCTTTGAATTTGTCCGATGATATTCATGAAAAAGAATTTATTGGCGAAGTTAGTGTGCAGGAGTTCAAAGCACCAAAAAGGCTATCGGTGAAATAATATGATTATGAACGCCAAAACTTTAAATACTTCTCTACTCATATGCTTATTTTTGCTGATATTTTCCCCCAATATCAATGCAGATACCAATCGCTTAAACATTCAATGCCCTTGTGAAATAGAGCGAATTAATCCGAGCAAAGCGACCATTAGTCTTTCTGTCGGCTTTGAGGAGGAAGTGGAAGAGTCGGGTGACCTGATTCTTTATATGTTGGGTATGACTTCGATAAATGCTCTTAATAGTGGCGGTAACTATCTTGGCCAGATTAGTATCAAAAGTATTCCTTATTCCTCCTCTCCCACACCTTTAATTATTGACTTACCTTTACGATATGCTGAAGTCAATTCACATATTGCTCTTGTACTCAGTAATTCTGATGGATTCCCTAGCGGAAATTTAGATCAGATAAATTTTCTTGAATCTGCTTCTAGCTACTCTAATCTGGGAGGTAATCGATCTAGTTCAAACTCTTTTTTAATGTTCAACTCTGCAGTTGAGTTCAGTTACGACAACTCTACATTCTCACTCAATATTCCTAGTATCAGTAGTGTCGACTTAAGATCCGTTGACGAGATATTGCAACTTGAAATACGACTATATAATGAAGAGAGTACTTCATACTATACCCAAGCGTCTGCAGATTATGCAGTTAGCTATGATGCTAATGGTGACACTTCTATCAGTTTGTCTAGCAGTCTAGATTATTCGATCGATGGTACTTTTGAAAATGACCCAGATTTTCCAAACCTATACCTTACTATCGTTCGAGGTGGAGAAAACATTTTTTATTTTCCACTAGATGTTCTAGGTGAGGGTGAAGTACCTGCGAGCGCTAAAAAATGGGCTAATATTGATACGTTGGGTGATTCTGATAGTGATGGTGTTTCAGACTTCAATGAAAGGATGTTAGGAACTGAACCTCTTAGTGCTAATGCATTTTCTAATAGTGTTATAGAGGTAGCTTTCACGGTCGGATCAAGTGCTGACGCCACAATTTATGGCGGTGCTAATTTAGAGGCGACGATCGCACAGCACATCGCTATAACTAATGCAGCGTTCAATTCATCTGGATTAGCCGTCGAAATTAAGAATGTTGGCACATACATCGTTGGAAATGATAGCGGGATCGAATTTTCATCGCTTTTAGATCAACTGACTGCACGAAGTGATGTCTTCCAGAACATAGAGCAGTTAATTACTAGAACGCCAGATTTGTTTATACATTACGGTGCTCTCTCTGATTCAAGTCCCGGCGGTATAGCTTGGATCAATGGTAAACGTAACGATG
>Ga0209192_10001642_pt1 | contig 17355 bp, 9 predicted proteins | sample ArcticOcean_MG_C_11_FD_187433 | JGI IMG/M metagenome (GOLD analysis project Ga0209192, IMG submission 187433) | Marine microbial communities from western Arctic Ocean - ArcticOcean_MG_CB2_154 (SPAdes) (version 2) | ecosystem: Environmental > Aquatic > Marine > Oceanic | place: Arctic Ocean... | reverse complement strand
TTTTATTTTTATTTGTAACTTTATCTCTAACATTATCGTTATCCCCTGAAGAAATACATTCAAGATACTCAACCCTCTGTTTAAGTTCAGTATTCTCTCGTTTTAATAACATATTTTCTTCTTCATGTGAAAGAATGGTATTTGTACAATTATTTGATTGAATATTAACATTATATATGGCGATAAACTTATCAAATATATCTTCTACTGAATAATCGCGTTTCATATAATTACACCCTCCGCAACAAGATTTAACATTATCCTCAATATATCCTTTGCTATTATCTATTCTATCTAACCCGTTATGATGGGTTGAACTACATCCTTTGTTACATAAATAACATGAATTAGATGATATTACATCAAATTCATCTTTTGATAAAACGAAATCAAGACCTTTTTTAACTGCTCTTTTCTCGTATTTACTATATTGTGCAGAATTATAATTACAAAATGCATCTGGAAATAACCTACCTTCTATTTTTTCATTAAAAGTCAATATATGTTCAATTCTATCAAGAAATACGCGTTCGCTCAATGAACCCTTCATATAATTACACATTTTACAACAACTTACACAATTACTTTCGGTATAACCTTCGGTAGAATCTTTACGGTCAACTCCATTAAACCCTCTATCTTGAACAATTCCACAATAATAACAAGGTTGTTTTACAATTTGTTCAAATAATTCTTGTGATAATTCAAACTTTAGATTTTTATCATTAGCCGATATGTTATAAACAGAATATTGTAGTTTTATATTTTCAATTTTGTTTTTATTATTCGCCATAACCTTTTCTGGATTTTGTTCTCGCCAATTCTTTGCAGTTTCGGCATTTCTTTGTAAATATCCTTCTTGGTCATTTTCCAGTTGTCTTTGACGATAATTCATTTCTTTCATTGCTACTTTTTCTGGGTTATTTTCTGTCCATTCGTTTTTAATGGCTTTACGTTCAGGTTTTTGTTCTGCGATTCTCGCCAATTCGTTTCGGTGTGTTTTATCGCGGTTTAAATCTTGTACTCTACATGCTTCTCTGCATACAGAACATGTTTTTGTATTTTCACTTTTTTTACCAATAAATTGGTCTTTGTCATATGTTTTACAACAAGTGGTGCACGTTTGTTTGTCGGGTTCATTATTAGAGTTTAACGCCGTAGAATTACCGCGTCTTGCTTTATCATTTGCCCTGTCTTTTCCAAGACAAGTTTCACAAGAGGTTTTAGAATACTCATTATCTAATTGAGTACGGCAACCGCGAACGTAATTTATACATACTTTTTTACCAGAAGCAACGGTTTCATCAACAAACATATACAATTGATGCTTTCCGCAGTATTTGTTTTCGGTAGACCGCTTAAACGAACAGTTATCTTTTGCACATTGCACAATACTGGATTTAGCTGTTATTTTATTAGATTTACTACGTTCATTGCAATTAGAACACGTTTTTACACCTTGCGTTAAATAGTAAGCCTTGTTGCAGCCAGAACAAATAGACAGATTTTGCAACATATCTTCGGTGTAATCAGCCATATAAGAATGGATTTTACAAAAACGTGTGTCCATTAATGCATTGCGGCGACAATTGTCATTTTTTCGGTCAATAGATAAACACTTTGACATTATAAGTAATAGAACGGTTAGTTATTATACAATTACAAATAACCGTTAAAATGAATCAATTTTTTACATTATACTAATTTAAAAAATCGTTAAAATCCATATTTAATTTATCGTTTCGTCTTATACTTGTTCCTTGTCTTTTTTGATTTTTTGTTCCCACCACTATCTACATTAGAATTTACGTAATTATGAACAGTTCCATATTCAATTAATAAATCTATAATATCCTGATTTTTTGTTGCATTGAAAGCAATGTATCCATTGTCATTTACCGCATCAACATCAGCCCCGAACCTCAATAACATATCAACAATTTTAACTTGGTTATTTTTAGCAGCGAGTATAAGTGGTGTATCTCCGTATTTATTTACCGCATCAAAATCAGCCCTGAACCTCAATAACATACCAACAATTTTAACTTGGTTATTTTTAGCAGCGAGTATAAGTGGTGTATCTTCGTCTTTATTTCTTACATCAACATCAGCCCCGAACCTCAATAACATACCAACCATTTTAACTTGGTTATTTTTAGCAGCGAGTATAAGTGGTGTATCTCCGTCTTTATTTTTTACATCAACATCAAGTAACAAATTGTTATTATTATCATATCGTCGTGTCCCATCATCATTAATACTATCAGCTAATACTTCTTCTGCAAAATATATTTCACCTACCTTTATAGCATCAAAAAGGGTTTTTTCCAAGTCAGTAAATAACAATTCTCTACATATACTACCAATAGGACTTCTACATGAAGGACAGGGTGTTGCCTCTCTGTGTTGACTACACCATGGTCGTAAACAATCTGTATGAAATCTATGTTCACATACTGTTGTAATAGTAATAGAATCCGCTTCAAAGACTTCTGTACATATAGGACATACTGGAGGTTCTGGTGACGGAGGAGGTGATGGAGGTTCTTGTGTATTAAAAATTGTACTGAAAACTTGTCCACCACCTCGTTTTGACCGAGTTTTTTTCTTGGATTTTCTCGTCTGTCGTTTTGACCGAGTTTTTCTAAATTTGTTATTGGATTTCTTTGATGTATGGTTTTTTCGCGTATTCATTGGTAGTTATATTATATGCATAAAAAATTGATGCATCAAACATAAGATTAGACATGTATAATTTAACATGGAGTTTATAAACGTAGAATCAAGTGCGCCCGAAGTTACTGAAAAGGCAGTAACCGAACAGGGCAACGTTACTGTATCACCAGAAGAACCCACCGAAAACGTAGAAACGGATGAAATTCATGTATATGACATTTCTGCTGACTATAAGAAGTCTACTTATCAAACGGAACAATGGAACAATATATTGTCTAATGGGAAGCCCGTTCGTTTTGAAGTAACAAATTACTTTTATTGGGGAACATTTGAAATAGAATTAACAGACAAAGAAAAAGAAGAAATTTTGAAAAAAGAATCAATTATATTGAATGATTATCCGGGGGTGTCGGTAGACAGCTTAGATGATGGGTGTGATTGTTCTGATGAAATTTGTAATAAGGATAGTTTTACACCCGAAGAGTTGAAAGAGATACACCGCCTTATTTATTTAGACCCCGATGACGAAGAATCTTACACAAGTGATTGTGATGACACGAATACCGATATATTGGAACAAAATGGTTGGTCAATGGATGATACCATTTATGGATTTGATACAGGGTGTGAATTGGAATTAATTAGTGATTAAACAAATACAAAAAGAAACAAAACAAATACAATAAAAATAATATAGAATTTTTTTATGATATAAATTATAATGTCAAATTTCGGTATAAACCTACATTATATCACTGTTGCGACAAAACATCACCCTATTCTTGACAAAATTATAGAACGTGTAAAAAAACAGAACGAACAAATGATTATTCTGGGGTTAAACGAGAACCGACAAATTGGTTGGGAAGGAACAGGGAATTTCGGGGTGAAATTACGCGAAACCCGTGATTTTATATTTAATGAGAAGATACGACCTCAAGATATCGTGTTATTTACAGATGCATATGATGTTGTATATGGAGGTTCTCAAATAGAAGTATTAAAGAGGTTTATACAACAAAAGAAACCAATCATCTTCGGTTGTGAGTCTCAATGTCATCCTGATAAAGATAATTCCTCAAAATATCCAGAACAGACCACGGAATTTCCTTATTTAAATAGTGGTATGTTTATAGGATATGCATGGGCATTGCGTTATTGTTTACTTGATTACGAATACAACGATGCAGACGATGACCAGCGTTTTTGGACAAAGCAATATTTACAATATCCATGGTTATTTAAATTGGATCATGAGAACCAGTTATTTTTAAACACAGAAGATATGGATTGGGACAAATTTACATGGGAAAATGCGACAGCCACCTATAAAAATAGTAATCCTCAGTTTGTCCACGTAAATGGGCCAGATAAAGCGAAATTAGAAAGGCTTATGTAGTATGTTCTCAACCCGTCAAATGTATATTATGAAACAAGATAAACATAATTATATATAATTTGTATATAAAGACAACAACATTATATAATGTTTACATCTACAGCAACCACTGCAAATAAAGAAGAACAAAAAGAAGAACAATCCGAGCAACAAAATGCAAAAAATGATAATGAAATAGTGAAAGAAGAGAAGAAAGAGGAGAAGATAGAAAATACACTTGATAGTATTGATAGTATGCTTGACCGCGAACGACAAAAAAATAAGACGGATAATTGGATAAAATTAGATAAAACCGCAAAGTTGCAGAGACTTCATACATTTGCAGAAAGTTATGGAAAACAACACAGTATGCCATCAAAGGATGTAAAATTATTAAAGAATTTTTTTAAAAGTTGCTTGGATAAGAATAAATTGGCTAAGAGCAAAGATGTAGTGTATAATAAAGAAGAAATGAAAATAATGTCAATTCCATCATTACATTTTAATCAGTTAAACCATAATTTCACGTTAAAAATAATGGATTCAAAACGAGTATCTACATTGAAGTCATTAACTCCAAAGCGTATGGCAAGTGAAATAACTGAAAATAACAAAGAACTATGAAGATGTGATAATTAATAAAATATAATATATATATTTCAGTATAGATATAGATATTATATAATAATATATATAGATAGCAATGGAAAATACAGATTCCGAGTTTTTTCCTGAAACGGATTCAAATTCTACAATATCATCATATGATTCCATACCATTAATTCGTATAGAAAGTATAGATGAAATAACAATAGAACCCGATAGTGTAAGTGAAAATAGTACTTTGGATAGTGAAAGTGATGATGAAATAACAATAGAATCATATATAGAAACAAATAGTGTAAGTGAAAATAGTACTTTGGATAACGATGATGAACTTGATGATGATAGCGATGATGATAATAATGAAGAAATAATAACAGAAGAGGATTATACCGAATTAACAACTACTGCGTATGATATAATGGACGAATATGTAAAACAAAATATATTATCATTATCTTCCCCCAAATTTTATATGAGTATGATAATGCATACAACAGAAGTATTATTTATAGATATTCTATATTCATCAGGAGTTGATGATATGGATGAAAAAGAAGAAGAATTATTGTTTGAAGAGGTCAAACTATTCACAGAAGAAACCGTGGAAGTATTTTTAGATATATGTGATATGCCCCGCCGTTCATGGGTACAGCCAGAAAATGCCATAAATAATATGACACAAAATGAGATATTTATTATGGCAGAAAAGATAGCTGTATTACAGTGTATTCCTCAACCTGAACAAAAAACCGCTGAATGGTACACATTTCGCAACAATTTGATAACCGCGAGTAGTTTATGGAAAGTATTTGGTACAAAATCACAGGTGAATAATTTAATATATGAAAAATGCAAGCCATTAGATGCTTCGGTACATATACGGTATAATACATGTACAGAAGGACCAATGCATTGGGGTGTAAAATATGAACCAGTCACTGTTCAAATATATGAAGAAATGTTTGACACAAAGGTGGGTGAATTTGGTTGCATTCCACATCCAACATACTCATGTATTGGAGCATCTCCTGATGGAATTAATATTGCTCCGTCTAATAAGCGATTTGGCCGTATGTTAGAAATAAAAAACATAGTGAATCGTGATATTACAGGTATTCCAAAGCAGGAATATTGGATACAGACCCAGATACAGATGGAAACCTGCGATTTAGATGAGTGTGATTTTGTAGAAACCCGGTTTAAAGAATACGATACTGCCGACACATTCTTTGGTGATACTAAGCGCGATTATCGTGGTGTTATATTGCATTTTATTGAAAGACCACTATCCGTATTTAATGTAGACACAGAATTATCAAACTTTCCTTATTATGTGTATATGCCATTAGATGTTCCATTAAAAAAGGGTGATATTAACGCCTGGATAAATACACAAAAAGAAACGATGAATGCTGATAATAGAGTGTTATTTTCCATAAAGTATTGGTATTTGGATGAAATATCATGTGTATATATTCCAAGGAATCGGGTGTGGTTTTCCAATGCCGTTCCTCGTATTCAAGAAATATGGGATACGATTATTAAAGAACGTGTTGACGGATATGAACACAGAGCGAGTAAAAAGCGACAAGTAAGTGGTCGTTCTATGTCCATCGTTAGTGATGATGGGATTCCAACGAATATATTCTCTAAAGTTGAGAATACTGTATGTTTAATAAAATTAGACGAAAATGGGAATGTTTTATAAATATATCAACGTACAATTGTTGATATATTTACATGTTTAGTTATCTATTTCTTACTACGTTTTTGTGTTTTTCTTGCAGATTTATTTTTGGGGTTTCTTGCTTTTCTGCAAAAGGTTCTCTTTTTACCAGATGCAACCTTGCACCCACGAACCTTCTTACATTTGTTAGGTGTACTAACACGTTTACCTTTACAAAGTGATTTTCCTGGCATTATAATTTATAAATAGAAAATAAAATACTTTATGATAAAATTATAACGAAAACTATATAGATATTTATGATGTATTAATATATACAACCCAATTAGTATGACTACTAATATTATGCTAAATGATGATGAAATGTATGTAACTAAGCGTAATGGCAAACAAGAAATTGTATCCTTTGATAAAATTTCAGCACGAATTAAGAAATTAGGACAAGAAGCCAATATTAAGTTGAATTACACCGCACTTGTTATGAAAGTGATTGACCAATTATATTCAGGTATTTCTACCACCAAACTTGATGATTTATCTGCAGAGCAATGTGCATCTATGTCAAGTATTCATCCTGATTACAATACATTGGCTGGGCGGATTACTGTTTCTAATCATCATAAAAATACAGAAGCATCTTTTACTGCGGTAATGCGCAAATTATATGAATATCGCGATAAGCATAATAAACACTGTCCATTGGTAACCCACGATTTTTTTAATATCGTTTCTACAAATAGCGAGGAATTTGATGCTATGTGTGATTATAACCGCGATTATTTTATTGAGTATTTTGGTTGTAAGACATTAGAACGTGCCTATTTGATGCAAATTAACAAGGTCATTGTTGAACGACCGCAACATATGTGGCTTCGTGTTGCAATTGGTATACATGGTGATAATATTGTGCGAGTTCGCGAAACATACGACCTCATGTCGCGTAAAATGTTTACACACGCTACACCCACCCTTTTTAATGCTGGAACACCACACCCACAACTGTCTTCCTGCTTTTTATTAGCTATGGAAAATGACAGCATTGACGGTATTTATAATACACTTCGCGATTGTGCAATGATTTCTAAATGGGCGGGAGGTATTGGGTTACATATTCATAACGTTCGAGCATCGGGTAGTCATATCCGCGGAACAAATGGCTCGTCTAATGGTATCGTTCCTATGCTGAGAGTTTTTAATAACACTGCAAAATATGTCGACCAAGGAGGTGGAAAAAGAAATGGTAGCTTTGCGATTTATTTAGAACCCTGGCATGCAGACGTTGAACAATTTTTGCAAATGAGAAAAAATCACGGGGATGAAGAAATGAAGGCACGTGATTTATTCTATGCATTGTGGATTCCCGATTTATTTATGGAACGTGTCAAAGCTGACGGTAATTGGACATTGATGTGTCCAGATGAATGTCCTGGACTTGCAGATGTTCACAATGCCGATTTTGTAACCTTATATGAATCATATGAAGCTGCTGGACGAGGTAGAAAAACAATGAAAGCACGAGATTTGTGGTTTCAAGTTTTGGATGCACAAATGGAAACTGGAACCCCATATTTGTGTTATAAAGATGCTGCCAACCGCAAATCCAATCAACAAAACTTGGGAACAATCAAATCCTCCAACTTATGTGTTGCGCCCGAAACAATTATATTGACTGATACTGGACCTGTTGAAATACAAACAGTAAAAGACCAAATAGTAAATGTGTGGAATGGTCAAGAATTCAGTGAAGTAACTGTATATCAAACGGGTAAAAATCAGGATTTGATTTCAGTTGAAACCGATGATGGGGCTATTTTGAGGTGTACTCCGTACCATCGTTTCTTCGTACATAGTGAAGATGGTCTTTATGTTGATGTACGTGAAGCCAAAGATTTAAAAGAAGGCGATAAGTTAATGAATTGCAACTATCCGTTCATACCTACTTGTATGACTGAATTTACGAGTTTTTATGAAAAATCCCATATTTCGGTTGTTAATGATACGATTCAAATATTTTCACATACACTTGAAGAACTTCTACGACAAAAATGTATTTTACAGGGTTGTGGAATTAATGTACCGATTATTCGGGCAAAGGGTTCTATTAAAAAATCTTACATTGAAATTTCTATTGAAAATATGCATATGTTAAAGAAAAACGGATTTTCCCCCCAAAAAAATTGTATTGAAACAAGTACACCCGACGAACTACAAGAGGACCCACAACCAACCTATGTTAAAATTAAAACGGTTGTTAATTTCATGAGAAAAGATGATACCTATTGTTTTACTGAACCTAAACGTAATGCGGGCGTATTTAATGGAATCCTCACATCTCAATGTAGCGAAATTATTGAATACTCTAATGAAGAAGAATCCGCTGTATGCAATTTGGCGAGTATCGCATTACCCGCGTTTGTTACATCTACCGAGGATGGGGTCTTGTCCTTTGATTATAACAAATTGCACGAGATTGCGAAAGTGGTTACGTATAATTTGAATCGCGTTATTGATGTGAATTATTATCCCACAGATAAAACCAAACGAAGCAACATGCGTCATCGCCCCATCGGCATTGGTGTACAAGGATTGGCTGATGTTTTTATGCAGATGGGTCTACCCTTTTCTGCAGATGAATCTAAACAAATTAATCGTGACATTTTTGAAACCATTTATCACGCTGCATTAGAACAAAGTTGTGAAATCGCCGAAGAAAGATATTCATTATTAGAACCATTGGCTAACGGGGATAATTTCCGCGAGGATTTTTCTATAGATGAAGATGTTGAATTACGTAAAAATATAAATTCAGATGAAGAACCAATTCTTCATACATCATATCGTGGTGCTTATTCCAGTTTTAAAGGTTCACCCACATCGCGAGGTGAATTACAGTTTGATTTATGGGGGGTTGAACCCAGTGACCGATATGATTGGACCGCCCTGAAATCCCGAATTCGTGAACGCGGAATACGTAACTCATTGTTATTGGCACCTATGCCTACCGCATCAACCTCCCAGATTTTAGGATACAATGAATGCATTGAACCCATTACCAGTAATATTTATAATCGCCGTACCATTGCAGGGGAGTTTATTTTAGCGAATAAATATTTGATGAAGGATTTGTTGAAATTGGATTTGTGGAATGAGAAAATGAAGAACAATATTATTGCAAACAATGGTTCTATTCAACATTTAGAGCAAATTCCTGTTGAAATTCGTGAAAAATACCGAACAGTCTGGGAAATTCCTATGCGCCAATTGATTGATATGGCTGCTGATAGAGGGGCGTTTGTATGCCAAAGCCAGAGTTTGAATTTGTGGTTGGAAGACCCCAATTATTCTAATTTAACGTCAATGCATTTTTATTCTTGGTCAAAAGGATTGAAGACCGGAATTTATTATTTACGCCGTAGAGCAAGACATCAAGCACAACAATTTACCATTGAACCTGAGAAAAAAGATTTAGGAGGGAAAATGGAAGAAAACGTAGAAGATGAAATTTGTGAAATGTGTTCGGCTTAATTTCTGGGGGTATAATATAGTAAAATGGCAGCTTTTGAACCTAAACCTGAACGACCTAAACAACTTAATAATATTAGAGTCTTGATAGACGGTGGTACACGAAGTGCTGAGATTATTCAGACCGCGGTTGGATATCCAGAGGATTTTTGGGGTTATATCAAACATATTGATACAAAAGACCCAGCAGAAAAATGTATTGGCCTCATATATTCAGGTGCTGAATATACAGCATTAGCAATAGAGAAGAATGAGAATTGGTGGATAAAACAACGTAGAGCAAAAATTATATGTGATTTTTTAATGTTCTGGAGCAGAAAACCTGATAATATGCTCAACGAAATTATTAATCAAGAAACTGGTGATCTTATTCCTCATGCTTATGACGATATTAAAGACAAAATTAAAGATCGTGTAGAAAGACTTAGGGGATTATATGATTCTTTAAAAGATTTAAAAGATGCTGCTGCTAAAACAATTGAAGATACTACTAACAATATTAAAAGTATGACCACAGAGTTAGGTGTATTGATAACATTAGGTACAACATATGTAAGTGATACGTGTGTAGCTGGTGCTGGCACAGTTATAGATACAGCTACTGATACCATTAACATTATGGATCATATGTTAGGAGACCTTATGTCTATTGATATCAATATTGATGTATCTGACGCTGCAAAAGTTGGCGAGGGTTTTATAAATTCAATTGTTGGGCAACATACGAATACTGTAATATTAATGTTAGAAGGATTATTGACAGTATGTGCTGGTACTATGGCGGTAAATCATTATGAGACTGTTTTTAGTGCAATATTAAATATATTAGGACATATAGAAAGTTTAGTTAAGGTAGGTGCAGCTGGTTCAGTTCTTTATGCGATAGGTTCTGTTACACACCTTTTATCAGAAAAATTAGGAAAAATGGCAAAAGATACGAAACAAGAATTAACAACTATTTCTGAAAATTTGGCTCAGATTAGTACAGATATACGCGACACTACGGGAGAAAATGTAAATGAAACAACTGTAGGTGATTTGGTAAACAGATTACGCGAATTGGTTAACAGTGCTGCTCATGCTCTTCCTGCGGTTGAAGGTGCTGAAGGTGCTGATGTTGCAAGCCTAAAACGACCAGCAGAAGCAGCAGCAGAAGAAAATAAGAAAGCCAGACCAGAAACACCGGGTGGTGGAAAGAAACATAAAAAATCCCAGAAAAAACCAAGAAAGAAGGCATCCAAATCCAAGCGTTCTAAGAAAGCAGCAAAAAAGACAAGAAAATCCAGAAAGAAGACTCGCGGAAAAAAACATTAAAAACAGTATATACAAGATTTTTATGAATTGATATAAGCAAACCATTTCTTATATCAATATTTTTATTTTAGTAGGGTAGTATCGTCATATCCGTGACGCATTTTCAAATAGCAGCGTAAACAGGTCAGTACATCAACCATAGAATTGTGTAATCCTTCCACCGTCGCCCCATCAAACATTTTCCCATACAATTCAATCAACTTGGGCCATTTCTTGGACGGAGGGCGTCCAGGCATCTTGGATTCAACCAAGATATTGCACATATCGGTACCCTTGCGCATAGTACAATATCTTTCAATGCCGTGCACTTTCTCATACATCGGGTTAAATGTCATAAAACAATAAGGTGCTTTTTCCATAATAGCGGGGCGGTTGCGTTCCAGTTCAACCAAAATCATTTTCTCGTCAAAGTCCATGTTATGGGCAACAAGTCCTTCACAAAACATATATGCCTCATAGAACTGCTCCAATACTTCCACGATTGGTTTGCCTTCGCGCTTACATTGTTCCTTTGAAATGCCCGTTAAATTGGTAACAAACTCGCTGATTACCACGTCGTCGGGAACATCAATGTAAGCGTCATATTTACGAATGACTTGCTTTTGAGACAAATCGTAAATGGCAAAACTAAGTTGCAGAATATGGGGATATGCGGTAATTGGCAGAGCGGTGGTACTGCCCCGACGACTGTTTGGCAAAAGTCCTGTAGATTCCACGTCAAATACCAAGAACCGACGGCGATATGTCGGTGGAGGGACGGAAAACGTCAGTTCACTTTGAGGTTGTGTTTGAGATTGCATTATATAAACCGTTGGTGGTTATGATTATTGATAAAATAGTGTATAAGTAATGTATTTTATCAATTTTTTACATTTATTGCGTTATTCTGGTTTTATGGGGTTTCGGTTTGAATACGGGCACGAGTTTCCGCGATTTGTTTCTTTAATTGTTGTACTTCATTTATCAAAACGGGTAATAGTCCACTGTAATTCACAGATTGCATTGTTTCACCGTCTTTCTCACCTTCAACCAGTTCAGGATAGTGTTCTTGGAGTTCGTGTGCCAAAAACCCGATGTCATTCTTACCGGTTTGGGTTTGTTTATATTTCACGGGACGCAGATTGTCTACTGTATGGGTTTCATCAAGAGTTTCTACATTGGTCTTGATGCGATAATCTGAGGGTGTTAATAGTGGGTTAGATGCAAAATCACCAATTACCGTCATGTTATTGAACGTAGATGCTTTAAATGTAGTTCCATTGGATTCTTTGTTATCATTATACGTACTTAATGTGGTATTATCAGGGAATTCAATCCCAGTATTGGCTTTTAATGTGGTATTTGCTCCAAAATAGGTGGTTGAATTGGGGTTTGTCGTGAATCCATGTAAACGTTGTCTAACATAAATATAATCAAAATCGCGGATAAAAGCCATATAATTACCATCGGCAGAAAAACGGACAGCTTGAGGGAATCTATGGTTTGGGGGGGCGGAGTTGACGATTGTATCCCAAATTCCCTCTACTCGTGTATAATTTGCACCATAATCGTAAGATATATAAAACATTGTCTCATGATTAGGATAGTTTCCATCCTCCCTCGCTAATAAAACTACATATCTACCGTCACTGGTTGCATTAAAAGACCAACTGCCTCCCCAAGAATGTTTTGTAAATGTAGTAAATGTAGTATCATTCGTCTGGTTTGGTGATGTACCTGTAACCGCCCCAGTAGTAACATCAGCATTATATATATCATAATTGTTGACCGGACCACTGGTCGGGCTCCCAGAAATACCTATTTTTCCATTATCGGTTATATACGCTTCACTATAATGGGATGCATGGTTACCTTCATATTCAGGTCCATTCTCTAACTTAATAAATGTTGCCCCTGAATCTGATGAATATTTCGTTAAATAGTATGTCATAGATGATGTATATGTTATTATAACGTACTGTCCATTTTTTGATATATTCAAAGAGTTTATTGGTCCATGAGTATCACTATTTTCTGTCCAATTAGTACCTCCATTAACAGAGTAGATTACGCGAGCTACTCCACTGCTCACCAAGTAATATGTACATAAAAAATTACCATCACTCGCCATACACATTCGTGCACCTGGCTTACCGTTCCAACTACCAGTACCAACTATATCTGCATACGCAAATGCAACTTGTGTCCAATTTGCACCAAAATTTGTGGACCGGTAAAGAACATTGCCAGCTGCTTTTACCATCATTACAGAACCATCGCCCGAAATCATGGCAGATGTCCATTGTTGTACTCCTCCACCCACCGTATGTTCCGTCCAATTATCACCATAATCACTTGATATCCAAACATTACCAGTTGTAGGTGTGTATACGTAACTACTTGTAACGTAATTACCACCAACAACCGCTATTTGATACTGTCCAGTAGTTGATAAATCTAAATCTTCCCATTTTAGTTCGGTTGCTTTGGCATCAGCAGAACCAAATATATCGGTACCGTCATTATTGAGAAAAAAGATTGTATCGTCTACTATCATATTCAAAGATATATCTCCGTTGAATTCTATCTTATTGCTGTATGCGATATCCTGTGTGAATGTAGTGGTCGTACCAGTTGTAGAATATCCAGAACCAGGTATAATCGCAGAAACTGATATTGAACCAGGCTTATAGGACCCGACTGACATAGTGCCATTAAGTGACATATCCCCCACGATATTCAAAGAGGCATCGCCCATAGATACATCCCCAACCACAAAAAGCCGATTATTCAACGAGACATCAGCCGTGAACACATACGGGTCGGTAAATGTATGACTATGTAAGTCAATATCTCCCGTATCCATCAATATATTATCACTAACCGTTAGATTTCCGCTAATATCCAAAAACCCATTTATGTAGGTTGGGTCAAAATGATTCGCGTTGGAATCTGCATTCCATTTACCAGCATCAATAATTTGTTGTTCGGTTAAACCTGACCCAAGTAATTGTGTGATAGAAAAGCTGGATAAATTGGTAACCGATTTTGTTCCTACAATGGTATAACCGATTACTGTATCAGCGGTCATACTCAATGTGTATGTGGCATCTGTACTAAGTGCGAATATAGGAAACCCAGTTGGTAAAATATTGGTGCTAAGTGCACTGAATGTACCGCTAACAATTGTATTACCCCCAGTAGCTAATGTATAACTAACATTTCCAGTACCTCCCGTACCGACAAAATTGGTGAGATTCAATTCAGGTACATTGTATCCTGCAGGAAGGACGAAATCTATTACATCTGTATCGGTTGTGCTAATTACGTTTTCAATGGTTAAAATATTGCTGGAGAAGACGAGGGTAGTGGGTGTTCCTGGTTCGCCGCTATAATCTATCGCCTTTGTTCCTATAATAGTATATGCAATTATCGCGTTAGCGGACAATGTCAATACATACGTAGACCCTATTGCGGATGTTAATAAAGTTCCTGCCAAAAGATTGTTATCGATGGCAGTGATTGTTCCTGTGGTAAGAGTTGTTCCGCCCGTAGCCAATGTATATGTAATCGTACCTGTTCCTACAAAATTGGTGACTGTCAAGTTATTCATTTCATATCCTACGGGAAGGACGAAATCTATTACATCTGTATCAGTTGCACTGATATTATTTTCAATGGTCAGGATATTATTGGAGAATGTGAGTGATGTGGGAGGGGTTACGATATAATCCACTGCCTTTGTTCCTACCATAGTATATATAATCGTAGCATCGGCATCTAATGACAATACATAAGGGGTTACACTTCCTAACAATAAATTCCCCAACAAAATATTAGTTCCGGCTGCGGTGAACGTTCCGGTCGTAACCGTAGACCCACCAGATACATCTAATGAATAAGAAATTATTCCTCCAGTTCCTGCTGTTTGATTGAAACTGGTCACGGTCAAATCGTTCATTTCATATCCAGTTGGAAGGACAAACTCTATTGCATCTGTATCATTCGCGTCAATATTATTTTCAATGGTCAGTATATTGTTGGAGAAAGTTAATGAAGTAGGAGGAATTGCGATATAATCCAGCGACTTTGTGCCAACAATTGTATAGGTAATTGACGGGTCGGCAGTTATTGACAATATATACGTGGTATCAGCCGATTCAGCTACTATATTTACATTTAATATATTTGTTCCGGTTGAACTGAAACTTCCAGTAATATTAGTAGATCCACCAGTTAAACTATAAGTAGCTGTTCCGCTTCCGCCGTAATTCGTCAATGTGAGTGATGCCATTTCGTATCCAATTGGAAGGACGAAACTGGTCCGGTCTGGGTCAGTATCTTGAATGGTTAAAATATTATTGGAAAACGCCACGGGAGTTGGAATTGACAGCGATGTCCCCACAATCGTATAAGTGATGGCTGCATTCGCAGTCAATGTCAAAACATATGTGGTATCGGCACTCGCCACCAATAGATTTCCGGTCAACAGATTCGTTCCAGTTGCAGTGAATGTTCCAGTAATATCGGTCGCTCCACTTGTTGCCAAAGTATACGTAATCGTGCCCGTACCTACAAAATTGGTGACACTCATGTCAGCCATTTCATAACCAGCAGGTAAGACAAAACTTACTACATCTGTATCATTGGAGGCAATGCTGTTCTCTATCGTCAATGTGTTGGAGGAGAACGTGAGTGACGTGGGATTAATTGTAACAACGTTTGCGGGTTCATATATATACGCTGCACCTGACTTGGCTACAGTAGTATATTCAAAATAGGCGCCGACAATAGTTGTGCCATTGTCAGTAATGGCAACAGAATTGCCGAAATAATCACCATATACACTTTCAGTTTGTTCTGTGCCTTTCGCATTGCTTGCTTTGATCTTTTTAATTTCGCTCCAAACACCCGAACCATTTCGTTCAAACATATACGCTGCACCAGAGTTGGTGGCACCAGTTGCATTGCCCAATGTATCACTGTTTTCACGCCAAGCTCCAACAATTGCATAATTTCCGTTTATAGATACGGAATAACCGAAATAGTCGGCGATATTAATATTACTTGATTTGAGATATGCGGTTTGACTCCAAACACCCGAACCATTTCTTTCAAAAATATACGCCGCACCAGAATCATTCTTACTATTATTAGTTTGGTCGAGAATACTATTACTATCTTCATGATCTGCTCCAACAATGGCATAATCGCCATGTATCGACACGGATTTGCCGAAATAGTCATCTGCCCCAATATTACTTGCTTTGAGATAGGCGGTTTGACTCCAAACCCCAGACCCGTTTCGTTCAAAAATATACGCCGCACCTGAATTACTTATACTATTATTAGTTTGGTCAGTAATACTATTACTATCTTCGTATATGGCTGAAACAATGGCATAATTTCCGCTTATTGATACGGAATAACCGAAGTTGTCACCTGCTCCGACAATGCTTGCTTTGAGTAGTTGAGTTTGACTCCAAACACCCGACACATTTCGTTCAAAAACATACGCGGCACCTGAACCAGCTTGACCAGAAGCTCCAATAATGGCATAATTTCCGCTTATTGATATGGAAAAGCCGAAATAGTCACCTGCCCCGACAATGCTTGCTTTGAGCAGTTGAGTTTGACTCCAAACACCCGAACCGTCTCGTTCAAAGACATACGCGGCACCCGAACTAAGCAAACTATTAGTAGTTGGATCAGTACCATCACTATCTTCACCATAAGCTCCAATAATGGCATAATTTCCATCTATAGATACTGTACCGAACCCGTCACTTGCCCCAATATTACTTGATTTGAGATAAGTGGTTTGACTCCAAACCCCAGACCCATTTCGTTCCAAAATATACGCTGCACCTGAACTAGCCAAACTATTATTAGTTTGGTCGAGAATACTATTACTATCTTCCCCACTTGCTCCAATAATGGCATAATTTCCATTTATAGATACGGAAGAACCGAATTTATCAAGTATGTTAGGGTTACTTGCTTTGAGAAATGTTTCGGTCAGTGTCGTAAAATCGGTTGTAGTTACCGATGTTCCATAATTTGCATTCTTTGTCCCCACAATCGTGTAAGTGATGGCTGCATCCGCAGTCAATGTAAGTGTATACGTGGTATCGGCACTCGCCACCAATAAATTTCCAGTCAACATATTCGTTCCTGTTGCAGTGAATGTTCC
>Ga0209192_10001637_pt1 | contig 17372 bp, 15 predicted proteins | sample ArcticOcean_MG_C_11_FD_187433 | JGI IMG/M metagenome (GOLD analysis project Ga0209192, IMG submission 187433) | Marine microbial communities from western Arctic Ocean - ArcticOcean_MG_CB2_154 (SPAdes) (version 2) | ecosystem: Environmental > Aquatic > Marine > Oceanic | place: Arctic Ocean... | reverse complement strand
AAACACACGGATAAAGTAGCGCCTAACCTGCTCAACCAGAACTTCAATCCCGTTGGGAAAGATGAAGTTTGGGCCGGTGACGTGACCTACCTAAGAACAGCCGAAGGCTGGATGTACTTAGCGATAGTGATGGATTTGTATTCGCGGCGAATAGTAGGGTGGCAGATAGATAAACCTATGACGACTGATCTCATTAGCAAAGCGCTGGTGAAAGCGTACAACCTAAGACAACCGCCCTAAGGGTTGGTCTTTCATAGTGATCGCGGGTCCCAATACACGAGTAAGCGCTTTGGCAAATTGCTCAAGGGCTATGGCATAAGGGCTATCGCAAAAGGGCCAGGATGGGTGACGTTGGAACTTGCTGGGACAACGCCGTTGTTGAGCGATTCTTCGGCAGCTTAAAGCATGATTGGATCTTTAAAGTGGCCCAGCCTACACGTTAGCAGATGATGCAAGATGTTACCGCTTATATGCGGTACTACAACCAGGAAAGGCTTCATTCGAGCAATGACAATATGTCATCCGTGAAGTTTGAAATATCTCAAATAAATGTGTCCTGTTTAGGTCGGCCAGAACACTCGTCAGTGGCTTGCTTTTTTTAGCAACGCCGTTCGGATTTCCTCATGCCGTTTCTTCGTGATCTTGTAGCGGCTATAAAAGAAAATCGCAAAAAGTGACGGAATTGCAGCGATGGGCCCTTCGATCAATCCCAGTGAAAAAATAGTGTCCGGGTGAACCTGATCGGCGCTTTCGACACCCGTAGGCCAGCCGATGAGATCAATCGCGATGCCACCGAGGAGTAAACCAAAGGCCCCCGTTGCTTTGCCGACAAAGGTGCGCGCAGAGTAGAAAATACCTTCCTGGCGTCTGCCTGTATTAAGCTCATGGTCGTCAGCTACGTCTGCCAGTGCGCTCATGACAGAAATACTCAGCACAGCGCTTGCGCCATAAACAAAAGCGATAGTCACGAGCAGCATCGGAAAAATTACCGGATGACCATTCTCCGGGATTAAATCAAGGAGCCTAAGTGTAGGCAACAACGCTTGAGAGATCACCAATATACCCACGCCCCCAATCATGGTGCCAACTTTTTCAAAGCGATTGTTCAACCAGGGTGTCGCAAAGAAAGCAAAGACAAATGCCAAGGGCGTCGCAAGCGCAAAGAAACGAAGTTGTTTCGGATCCAACTCCCAGAAAAAGAGGCCCACATAGGCATTCATGGCCTCCCTAAGTCCATTTGTCGCTGAAAGGCAGAGCAATCCTAACAATAACCAAAGATAGTTTCGGTTTTGAAAGCAATCCATGATTTCAGCCCCCAATTGTCTCAAAGAAAATGCTGGTATGTCGTTGGCGATCTGTTTCAAACTCGGGATAACATCTCGCGTAAAATAGGCAGAGAAAAAAACCAATAGCGTTGCGCTACTGCCGACGACAATACCGATGGGCAAAAAATTTGATGCTTCAGTAAAGCCACCGTCAGCTTCCCCTAGATACGTCCATCCGAAGAAAAACGCGGCAGAACCGCCTACCATGCCGAGTATGCTGTTATAGCCAAAGACGACAGACCTTTCTCTGTAGTCATCGGTGAGCTCCGCGCCGAGAGCCAGGTGGGGTACATGATATAAGGTCAAAGATAGCCTTAGTCCTATGGTGAAAATCGTAAACCAGAGAAAAAGACCCATGTCCTGGAGCGCATCGGGAGGTGTATAAAGCGCAACAAAGCAAAGCCCTAACGGCACTGCTGAAACATAAAGGAATGGATGACGCCTGCCAAATTTTGACCGAAATCGATCTGAAATCGACCCAACAATCGGATCAGAAATTGCATCGAACACGACAGCGATGGTGATCGCGAGCCCAGCCAGGGTGCCAGACAAGCCAAGCACGTTGTTGTAGAACAAAAAATTAAAGGTATTAAACGTAATGTGTATCGCAGCTTCGGCTGCCGCACCAGAGCCATAAAACATCTTTGTCCTAATGCTAGGGCCAGACGATGAGTCAATTTTCGGTTGCACCAGATCACTATCCTGTTAGTTAATTTACATGGTCAGTTTGGTCGAGCGATCTAGTGTGGCCGCCAGTTGCACTAGGTAGGCTGGACTGAAGACGAACTCAGCCTGAGGCTGATGCGAGAATCTGCCACAATCCTTTTTGAAAGCTTGCTTTGCCGCTATTACGGGTTGCGGTTGAAGTTCTCACGATCACGAACTGCCAGGGTGGCGCGACGACCAGCAGATTATCGAATGCGCCAATGGCTGCCAGCGCATCTTGAGGTAAACGTGTCATGAAGGCGCCGCTGATGATGATCTTCTCCCGCATGGTAGCATGAAAAAAATGACGGTGATTGTTCCATCAGCAGCGGTTCCAAGCTGGATTATCAGCAGGTCCACTTTCGGAGACACTGGCTAGGTAGGCTGACGGAACCAGTCCACTGCCGTGATCAAGGATAAGCTGACTGAGTTTTACCAGGTATATGGCTATTGACTGAAGACTCTTGATGGGAATGCCATCCGCCAGCAATTGTGGTCGTGGTTGCCAGGTTTCGTTGATCATGCCGAACGGGACCAGTTCATCATCCATGTCGGTCACCATGTTGAGCAGTGACGCGATGGTGAGTTTGGCTTTATCCCTGGGGCTGAACTGCGTCCACGCTGGCTCAAGGGCTGGTTGACGCAAGCGGTTATATCCAGCGGGCTTTATCCTTTGCCATGCCGAACAGCAGGGGAAAAGACCTTTTTGAATGGCAAAGGCATTGCAGGGGTCGGGTCGAACTCAATATCGAGGCACATAGCACGGTCCCACCAGATTACAATTTGAGTGGTTGGTGTTTTTCTTGCCAGATCTTGATGACAGAAAGAATAAGCCACCTTTTTTGAAGAACAATTAAGTGTCGTCATTGCTGATGTTCATTCAGATTTAAGGCGCCGTGGCATGGTGATCCTTTTGATGGTTAATGGCGCCCATGGTGTTCATTGGTAGCATACAAATGACGGGTTGATCACTTACAGATTGAAAGGTCAGACAGCGGTAATTGGGGCTGCTAATTACGTCGTTTTCTCAAGGATTGCATGGCTGTCGCAGAAAATTCTCGCAACCATTTTTTTGTACCGACGTTCCTTGTCAATCGGACATAGATTCAAAAAAAGACCACACCACGCGACTCGTATTGATATCTTGATTGCTGCTGCGAAAGTACCACCAAGCCGAGGGGCTTCTCCACCAATCTATGTGTGCGCCCGGCCAATGATGTCCGCCATCGATGACCTTGTAAAACCAGACTTCATTGTCGCTTGACTCAGACCAATAGCGATCAAAGACAATGTGGCTGCCGTCGTTGGCTGCATTATCAGGTAATTCACGTGTCTGCGTTTCTGTTAGATTATTGAGATCGACCCACAATGCGATGGTAGCCGGTAGGTCTAGATAAGGTCCCCATCCGCCAGAATTTTCCATGTCACCGTTGAATAACGATACATTGTCTTTCGTACCGTGAACTTCAAATATGGGTAGTGGTCGACTCGGCGAGCAGGTTTCAAATATTTCTTTCATCATTATGCCAGCGATCGGTGCTACGGCTCTAAAAAGATCTGCCGCCTGACACGCTAGTAAATAGCTCATATCCGCACCGTTTGACATACCGGTTGCAAATGTCTTGTTTGGATCAAGGGCTAGCTCGCTTTGTAGGTGCGCGGTGAGATCTCGAATGAATTGAATATCATCGACTTCGGATTCAGCATGAAATTCATAACCAACGTTGAAAAACGCGTTCCCCCGCTGATCGATGGTGCCCTGCGGGTAGACCACAACAAATCCTTTTTCATCAGCGACATCATTCATGCCCGAGTAAGCCATGATGTTACTGGCGGAACTGGTATAGCCGTGCATGACAATGACTAGCGTTGCACCCTGTGCCAATTGCTTTGGTACGTGTAATAAATAGGAACGCGTTAAACCTCCAGAGTCAAAATCATACTGCCCGGATACCGCCGCCGCTGCCCGACTTTCTGCGTTCAAGAAACCGGAGACTAAAGTGACTGCTAACATTAAAACAAGTTGTATCGGTCGGAATAGCGGCTTGAATAATTGATTGAATAGCTGACTAAATAGTTGAGCGAAAAGACCCGATCCTTCACGCGTGTGGTTACCCTTTTTCATTGTGTTCCCTCGTGCGGATTCGATGTAGCCTTCGATAGACTCGGCTTGGAAATTCTACAATATTACTTTTATGGAAATGCGTTCATCGCTTCTGTCGGCTGAGTGCTGCTTTGCTCATTGCCTGATATCAATTAGAAAAAGTAGAACGATCAAGCTATCGGATTGTGTGCCGAACAGTCAATGATTCTTGACTAGCCTGTCTTAGTCATAAAGTATGGCTAGTGACCAGACAATGTCTATTCGGGTCGAAAGCCTGGCAGTTAATGTGGCTGGAAGGAGCATTGTGAAATATCTGATATTGAGTTTACGGACCGTACTTATTCTTGGAGTGACAAGCGTCGGATACGCAATGTGGCAATCATTCAAACTACCCGAAGACCACCTAGCAAAACCGGGGTCACAAAACCGGGGTCACAAAACCGGGGTCACAAAACCGAAGTGACAAAACAGGTGCCAGGTCCGAATGCCAGATAATGGTGCCAGGTTCTAGTGCCAGTTGTTGGTGATCGATTATGCAAACCTTATCGACCGGGTTGCCGCCCTTATCACGAAATGTCTCGGTTCGGAGCTCGAGATTCTTGAGACGGGGGTCATGAGACCGTGGTCATGAGACCGTGGTCATGGGACCGGGGGGGCGGGGTAACAGGTTTGGATTGAATAAAATTATCATGGTCATTTTTCCGTTAGTCTTGGCACTTGGTCCTGACCCACAAGCTTTAACCTGACAAGAGAGTGATCGCACAATGACGGAAAATACAGACATTCCATTCTTCGAGTTGGTAGAAAGCATGCGCGCCATGCGCCGACTAAAACCAGACCCAGTGCCCATGGAGCTGATCTGGAAGGTCCTAAATGCAGGTGTACAAGCCCCCTCTGGTCAAAATACCCAGCCATGGAAGTTTGTCCTCGTTTCAGCGTCGGAACCCAAGGCATGGTTCGCGGACCGCTATGCAGCCGCGATGGAAGACAGGTTCGGGCTTTCGCGCGATTCTGAAAAACGCGGCGTCTCTAGACGGCGAGGTCAGCTTCGTGCCATCTACCATCAAATGGATCATCTGCAGGATGCCCCATATCTCTTGCTTGTGTGCGGCGAAAGAGACTGGCCATTTAAAGTGGCCGAGAAAGATCGAGTGGGGCTTGCGCCCCCTAACTATGGTGCAGTTTACCCCTGCGTACAAAACATCCTGCTCGCCTGCAGAGCCTTGGGATTGGGCGCCGCGCTTACCACCATGCATCAGGTATTCGAAGATGAACTGCACGAGTACTTTCAAATTCCTAAAGAGTTTGGTGTAGTGGTTACCATACCAATAGGGTACCCGATCGGAAATTTTGGAGAAGTAAGCCGAATTCCAGCAGAACAAAAAACTTTTCTGAATCAGTGGGGCGTAACAAGCTCGCAGTGACAAATTTATAGAAGTTGCAAAAGCCTAATAACAACAAAGATATAACACTAGGAGAAAAAACCATGTCTGTTAACCCTGATTTATTTGATCTGACCATGTCGGACGCAGCACGACCTTTGCTGGATAGAGTGAAAAAACACATCCAGGAGAACGTTGTTCCGATTGTTGAAGAGTACGATCGGCTTGGTGAAGAGCGCGAGCATGAATGGGAGTTTGCGCCGGGTCAGTTGGAACTGCTTGCAGGTGCGAAGCAGAAAGCCAAGGAATCCGGACTCTGGAACTTCTTTCTGCCGGATGCTGAAACCGGGGAAGGGCTGAGCAACCTTGACTATGCCTATATCGCCAGCGAATTAGGAAAGTATCCATTGGCCTCTCAAACCCTTAACTGCTCAGCGCCAGATACCGGCAACATGGAGGTGCTTGAGCGAGTGGGCACAGCCGCGCAAAAAGAACAATGGCTGGAACCGCTGCTGCAGGGCGAAATTCGATCCGCCTACGCAATGACGGAGCCTGGACATCCCTCATCGGATGCCAAAAACATTTCAACCCAAGCGGTACTCGACGGTGATGAATGGGTGATAAACGGGGAGAAGTACTTCACTTCAGGTGCGGGCGATCCCCGCTGCAAGGTCATGATTACCATGGTGCAAACCAGCCCGGATGCTGCGCCGCATAAACAACAGTCGATGATCCTGGTGCCCATAGACGCACCAGGCGTGAAGATTTTGGGTGCTATGAAAGTGTTCGGCGAAACACAGGCGCCACATGGGCACATGCATGTGCGCTTCCGTGACTGCCGTGTACCCAAGGACAATATCCTGCTAGGAGAAGGACGTGGGTTCGAGATTTCTCAGGTTCGCCTGGGGCCAGGTCGAATTCATCACTGCATGCGTTCTATTGGTGCAGGTGAGAGGGCGCTGGAATTGATGATCCGGCGGGCGTCGGCGCGCACAGCGTTTGGCAAACCGATCATTCAACTCGGCAAGAATATCGAGGTTGTTGCCAAGGCCCGGTACGAAATTGACGCCTGCCGCCTGATGGTGCTGCAGGCCGCCAAGGCCATGGATGTTCTGGGTAACAAGGAAGCGCGGGTCTATGTTAGTGCCATCAAAGCGAACGTGCCTAAAAAGATCGGCCGCATCATAGACGAAGCGATCCAGATGCATGGTGCCACTGGGGTCACCCAGTGGACTCCGCTTGCGGGAATGTGGGTATCGCAGCGATCACTGCGGATTGCTGACGGTCCGGATGAAGTTCATCACATGGTGGTTGGACGTGCCGAGGTGCGTAAGTACGAGGGCGAAGAATACCGTGTGCTGGCTGACAAGCTGGGGCAAGAACACGAAGGGTTTGATCTGGGTCGATAGCGATCGTTGGGACTTTGGCGCGGTGTAAAGGTCACAGAAGACGAACAGGATACTAAAAAGTAGAAATTGGGTGGGTAGTCGTCTTGGCGCGATTACTCACGTTTTACACCAATTGCGGAACGCCTCGCTGTCCTCTGTCACCAGACTGTTTCCTAAAGTGAAAAAAACGGCTAGTGGCAAACATATTGAGACCCAGGGCGGGGTTCTGAAAAGTTAACGCCTCCAAACCGACGAAATTCAGCGCTTAGCCTCAGGCCACCGCACTGTTCCATTCGCTGAACGCAGTGATCCTGAAATCTAGATAGTACCGTGCCGCAACAAGGTGCCTGCCAAGGTTGAATAGATTAGACACTCCTTTCAGCAATTAAGTTCTCGGTAACTCGGATTGAAGCGTTAGTAGCGCCAGCCAGCTTAGCTGATGATGGGAGGGAATCGATGGCGTTTGTCAGCGTTCATCCACAGCTTCTATCAATGTAGACCCGTTAATTTGTCAGGGCCCTATTTTGCTATGTCGTGTGGTTGGTGGGCGCAATTTCTAGGTTTACACCTACCCCAAAGTGATAGCAGGGGTGCTGAGAAAAGTCATTTTAAACCGTGTTTTCCGAGATTTCAAAAGTATCCTGATTGGGATTTTTTGCGAAAAGAAGTCTGTGGGGAGGATTTGTTGGTGGAGGATGGTCAATGTCTGAATAGCCAATGATGTACTGGCCTACAGATGGGAAGGTCGATCTCTGATTAGGTTTTATGGTCGGGCTGGGATGATCTTTGGTTTGGCTCAAGCGTAGGTTGGGATCGACTATTTGCCACAGCCTTCAATGGAGGTGGTTGCGCTTCGATGTGATCCAGGATCTTCTGGATTATGTCTGGGTCAGTGATGTTGACGATGACGCGCATGGCGCCATCACACAATGGGCATGGGGCAATAACAAGATTAAAGACTCCCCTGAGTCGTTGATCCGTTTATCTAGCACTCTACACGTTATTGTTTTCAAGCCCTGCTCAGCCTCCAGGCTGTTCATAATTTCATTCCAGCGCATATTGTGAGTTCCAGATCCATAATCAAATTACGTGCAATAGTCTAAAGTTTTTAACTAAATGACTTAGCCCGCTTAGTTGGCTCCTATATATTTCGCACCCTTGAACATAGAGGCCTGAACTGCATAATCGCCGACCGGTCCACGTGTCTCGGCATAGGACATCGAAAAGGATCGGGCGACCAGATCTTTAAGCCTGACTCGGTGTGTGACCCACATTATTTGGTAAAGGTATGACTTTTTGGCTCGGCCCCGGACGCTCTGCAAAGACGAAAAACCCCCTGTTTGTTCACTGTTGAGCGATTGCGTGAGGCGAGCTAGGCCATGAAGTTTTTCAAGGCGTCCCTGCTGATTGACTGGGTTAAGCTGACTTCGTTTTCTGCGAAAAGAGACAGCGCCTGCGCAGACCGTTAGGGTTTAATAACCGGAAGCTACCAGTCGATTGATTCCCCGTATGCCAGGTCCGCAAATTGCAACTCATGTGTATAGGTGCCATCTTCATTGCGCGTTGTCACCAACTGCCCCCGAGCAGCGAAGTATTCGTTTGTTCCTCCAATTATTGCTCGAACTTGAGGGACATTCTTTTCGAATACACTCGTCGCACTTCCATCAAATGGATAAAGGGATTTTCCAGCCACCACTAACGAGTTTGCGCTACCCAGATCAAACACCATGTGCACAATTCTGTCTTTAAAGCCTAAGTCATCCGGCCCTGGAATATAAACGGTTGTGATCATCCCGCTAAGTTTGCCTGACAAACCCTCCGTCGAGGTGACGTCAGCGTCAAAGGCCAAGATGTCACCATGCGATCCACCTTCTAGCCCCACGTCAACATGAACTAGATTGGGTAATGCCTGACGAAAGGTAAGCGTTTTCTGCTGGCCAGGAATGGGCTGGCTAGCATTTTTTATACCCACGAGCTGAAACTCCTGTTTATACGTGCCGTCTTTCTTGCGTGTTGTCGTTACCTGCCCTCGAGCTCCCATGAATTTGCCCGTCCCACCAACAACTGGCTTTACTAACGGCATGTTGAAGGCAAGTTCATCTGTGCTGCTAGAATCAGCCGGGTAATCAGATTTACCAAACACTACTAACGTATTTGCTTCACCAAAATCAAAAGCCCCCTTAAAAAATCTATCTTGAAAACCGCCTTCACCTTGATCTGGAATATCAATGGTAGTGATTATTGCGCTAAGTTTGCCCGACAAACCCTGGGTCGAAGTGAATTGAGTATCAACGGCCAAAAGGTCACCACGCGATCGACCGTCCTGTCCAAGATCTACGTGAAGGATATTGGGCGGCTCCTGATAAAGGGTGAGCGTAGTCTGCTCGGTTGATGCAGAGCTTGGCTCCGTCCATTGAGTTATGCCGACAAGCTGAAACTCATGCTTGTAGCTAAGGTCTTCATTACGCGTTGTCGAGACTTGTCCAAGAGCACCGAGAAAATCCCCTGTCCCACCAACCACTGGCCGTATCTGAGTGCTGTTTATTATCATTTCATCGGTCCCGCTTCCATCAAATGGATAGGTGGCTTTACCACCGACGACCAATGTACCTACGCCGGAAAAATCAAACACAATTTGGGCGATTCTGTCATGAATGACTTCACCCGGGTCGGGGATATCAATGGTAGTGATCATCCCGCTCAGCCTGCCTGGCAGGTCCTTGGTCGAGGTGAACTTTGCGTCGTACACCAAAACATCACCATGCGATCCGCCGTCTTGTCCAATGTCTACATGCATTAGAAAGGGCGGCTCCTGAACAACGACAAGGGTTCTTTTGTGGTCGTCACCATTACCAACTTTGATGACTTTAACTATGGGTGAGGGCGCCGCTGTATTGTCTGCTAATGATTCAGCAGAACCCCCGCTCCCGTCACTGCAGGCTTGTAAGGTGGCTGCTAATAAAGCTGTCAGCATGAGTTTAGGTAGTTGCATTAAATACTCCAAGTGCGGTCATGAATCATGGAGCAAAGCTTGCGCGTAATCGAAGCCATGCAGCACGGTGTAAAACTTATCATCAGAAGAAGTATAAATTGTGTCGACAATATTGTCCCCCAGTAGTCCGATGTTTTTAATAAATTGAGCCCAGAACTGCGGGGTAATCCCCCAAATATTAGCGTCCTTGGATTCAACCAGCCGCTGCAACACCCAATATGACAATGTTTATATAAAAGTGATAAGGGCAGGAATCAGATCGGATGAATGAGGTGAAGAAGAAAGCTATCTGTGATCAATGGCAGCAAGGCCACCCCATGAGCGTGATTGCGCGTTCAGTGCACAAGCCGCCAGCGACCGAGAACGCAGCGATCTTCGGCGCTAAGGCTAGAGGAGCGAGAAGAGATATCCAGTGGCGCGGCCGCTGGCTTGCGCTTGAGCGCAAGGACCAAAAAAATTGTCCCGCAGTCCCTCGACCATCAATCGCGAACTGGGTCGCAGTGGCGGCATTGATCGATATCGTGCCACTTGGGCCCAGTTAAAAGCCAAGAAACGCGCAACGCGACGCAAAGCAAAGTATGCTTGCTTCTCGAACATCGGCGACTGTATCGCCTCGTCAGAGGTAAGCTGTTGCTAAATTAGTCACCTGAGCAGATATCAGGATGGCTAGATCTTGCTTACTCAAATGACAAGCGCCTGCGTGTGTCGCACGAAACAATCTACAAAAGTCTGTTTATTCAGGCGCGGGGGATATTTCGTAAGGAATTACGCAAGTATTTGCGTAACAAGCGAAAGTTCAGGTACGCGAAGCCGCATTAAGCCGCATTCGCCAGGGACTCGAGGTCATATCGTTGATGGCGTGTCTATCAGTGAGCCCCCTGGTAGGTATCGAAGATCACGCCGTTCAAGGACATTGGGAAGGTGACCTGATAATCGGTTCGATAACAGTCAAATCGCGACACTGGTTGAGCGACAGTCCAGGTATACGGTCTTAGTAAAAATAAAGAGTAAGAAAACCGACGACGCTGTGTGAGCGCTTTCCAGACTAATGAACAAGTTGCCGGTTTCGTTGCAGTAAAGCCTGACCCAGGATAGCGGCACGGAGATGGCATCGCATGCAACATTCTCCATCGCAACCGACATCGACGTCTATTTCTGTGACCCCTCGAGTCCTTGGCGGCCTGGCACCAACGAAAACGCCCATTGTTTATCGCGGCAATATTTCCCTACGCGAAGCAGCCTCTATGGCTTCTCGCAGCAGGCCCTGAACAAGGTAGCTCACAGACCGAACACGAGGCCGGGAAAAACGCTCGATTTTCAAACGCCCGCTGATACGCTTAACCAATTATTGTTGCAGTGCCCGGTTGAATCCCAGTCAGTTGTTTGACGGGAGAATTACAAACCGTTTGATTGATCATATGCGTATCGACGCGGTAGCAGCGGAGGTTATGCACGCAGATGAGACCATCGCTCAGGTGCTGAAAGAGCCTGATAGGCGCCCGGACTCAAAGTCTTATATGTGGGTTCAGAGCACTGATACGGGACCACCGATGGTGATTTATCACAATGCCCCGGGCCGATCGGGAGAAGTGGTAGATCACTTGTTCGGGGGTACCGTGGCACCCTGGTGACAGACGGCTACGCCGCCTATCAAAAGCTGGCCCACGCTTCCCATGCAGGTTGCTGGGCGCATGCCCGCCGCAAGTTCCACGATGCTTTGTAGGTACAAAAAGGTCAACGTACGGGCAAAGCTCAGGTGGGGTTTAACTTTATCCAGCGTTTGTTTGTGCTGGAGCGCCAATGGGCGAATTTGTCCACAGAGCAGCGCCTTGAGCAGCGTCAACTGACTGCACAGCCGCTCATTGACGGCCTTGCGCAATGGTTTCAGAAGTCCCTACCTTTGATCACGCCAAAATCTCAATTAGGTCGCGCGATGATTTGCCTGCACAAGCAGTGGGGCAAGCTCACGGTGTTTTTGCAATCAGGCAACGTTCCGATCCACAATAATCAGGCCGAGAATAAAATCCGTCCGTTTGTGATTGGTCGAAAAAATTGGGTGTTCAACGACTCGGTCAAGGGTGCAGAATCCAGCGCCGGGATCTACAGTTTAATCGAAACAGCCAAGGCCAACGATCTGTCCCCGGACATGTACCTGAGATGGTTGTTCAATACTTTGCCGAATGCCGATACAACAAGCAGTAAAGCACTTCGCGCTTTACTGCTTTACGGCGTTGATCCGGATATGATTCTACAATCGTTAGCGGATAAAGCGTTGAGTGACTAGGTACAGATCATTAGCCGCTTACGGTAGATCTCGTCATACGCACCGTTGATATAATTTTCCGAGCAATTAGGTGCGCCAGAATTGTATTCTTCCAGACTACCGTTGCGAGTCCCACTGGCAGACGATCTATCGCCTTCTCCGGCTATCTCCAGCGGGCGACTGCACCCTGCTGTTTATGCCAGAGTAACAATAGCAAGTAGTTGCATTGTATCTCCTCGTTTGGCAGGCTCGAGTAGCCATCCGCGTGGCGTAGACTTAAGCGTAAGCGTTACTCATAAGATATGCACAGTCAGGGATCGTTCCCCAAATAGTCTCGAACCTCAACCGATTGAGAATAAATCGCGCGGCGGCAGCACTCTCTAGCTCAGCCTATGAGCCATCTCATTCTTCATGTCATGAAACGCACTAGTCGTGTCTTGTTGTGACTTTGTTAACAAGCTGACGATAAAAATAGCGATTGCCCCAGCGAAAAATCCAGGCACTATTTCATAGATGTAATCACTTGGTGTTTGATTGTTGATAGTGAAATCACCGTAGATCCAAAATAGGACTGCACTGGCGCCCACTACGATTCCAGCCAATGCGCCCTGCCTAGTCATTCTTGCCCAGAACAGACTCAATAACACCACGGGGCCAAATGCTGCACCGAATCCGGCCCATGCGTTGCTGACTAAGGATAAAATACTGCTGTCTCGATCATGCGCTAAAAATATTGCTAGCAAAGCAACTGCAACAATAGAAAAGCGGCCGACGAGTACTAACTCGGTGTCACTGGCTTTTTTGCGTAAGAATGTGTGGTAGATGTCTTCAGTGAGAGAACAGGATGTGACTAACAGTTGGGACGAAATGGTGCTCATGATTGCCGCGAGAATGGCGGCTAATAAAAAACCACTTACGAGAGGATCAAATAAAGTGTTCGATAAGAATATAAATATGGTTTCCGGGTCACTAAGATTTCCGCCGATGGATTTAATATAGGCTGCACCGACCAGCCCAACGGCGATCGCTCCCGTCAAAGAAATAATCATCCAGCTCATACCAATCCGTCGGGCAATTTTTATCTCTCGAACGGACCGTATTGCCATAAAACGAACAATAATATGGGGCTGCCCAAAGTACCCTAAGCCCCAGCTAGCGGCGGAAAGTATTCCCAATAGAGAGCCTCCGCCGAGAGTCAGCATCGCAGGGCTTAGTTCCATTAGATAATGCTCTGTCTGCGCTACACTGCCTATTTGATTGATAGTGACAATTGGAACCAAAATTAAGGCTAAAAACATGATGCAGGCTTGTACAAAATCAGTCGTACTGACCGCGAGGAAGCCGCCAAACGTAGAATAGGCTACGACTACTCCAGCGGTGATGAAAAGTCCTAGTTCGTAGTTTAAGCCAAATGATGACTCGAATAACTTCCCGCCAGCAACGACGCCCGAGGTCGTGTAAATGGCGAAAAAAATAATGATAACGACAGAGCTTAGTATCCTAATCAGGTGCCCCCTGTCATCAAACCGGCGCTCAAAGTATTCTGGAATCGTAACGGCATCGTCGAGCAGTTCGGTAAACACCCGCAGCCTTGGCGCAACCAGTAAATAATTCAGGTAGGCGCCAAGCGTCAGCCCCAATGCTATCCATGCACTACTGAGCCCCGAAATATACATTGCTCCGGGTAGGCCGAGTAACATCCAACCGCTCATGTCTGACGCTCCTGCTGATAATGCGGTCACCGCTGGGTTTAAATTACGCCCACCTAGCATGAAGCCAGTCACGTCTCCTCTTGTTGCAGAGTAAGAGTAAATGCCGATAGAAAACATGGCGATAAAGTAAATCGCGAGAGAAATGTAGGCGCTAGATTGCATTTTTTTTCCTGAGGGTAATAAATTCCATCGTAGCACTCTATTGTCGTTACTGTTTGTCGTTACTGTTTATCGTTAATTGGTAAAAAAATCGTCTGGCGCCCTGCAGCAGATGGTTAGAAGAAAATGAGCACACCGAAGATGACGTTAATGCCTGTCTGTGGCGCCTGGCCCTAGATTAAGAGCTGCCATTCGAACTGATCGCGGCCTGAACCGGTCAGTGCCAGCTCTGCGTTCAGCAGGTCATATCCCGGCGTGTCAGTTTCTAGCTCGGCGACATTGTTTTGATCGTAGGCGTGAATCCACAGTACGTTAGCCGTCCAGTTTCCCCCATCACATTCCAGTCTCAGTGCGACGCCTTTTGGTGGCAGCAGCGGCACATCGGTGTTGTCGGACAGTTCGCCGTCCAAAAAGTCAGCAAAGCTGAACATTTGCCAGTGTCCGAACCTGCTTTCTTCGAAGTCCTAGCGTAGCTCGACTTCAGCGCCGACAAAGTCTGCATTCTGTTGCGACCAGAGCAATACGGGTAGGCTTTCTTCTTCAAGCTCGAAGTCGGATTGATGAATAGTGTCACTGAATTGGTCTGAATTGGTCCATGTAGACCGTTGCGCTTCCGGAGAACGGGCCTAGATCCAATCGTGCGCCACCCTCGACGTGCACAGTAGATTCTTTGCTTAGAGAAACATCGCCCACCTCGAACAACTGGGTAGTAGTATGCGGCCCATTGGCATAGAGCTCTTCCACACCCGATGCCCGCTCGGCGTAGGATACCGAACCGGTCAGACCAACAGCTTCGCTAATAGTCCAACTTGTTCCAGTGGAAGCGCTAAATGGCTGGAAGTCAGAGGAAGAGGAAGAGGAAGAGGAAGAGGAAGGGTCTGTCGGGCCTTCTTCTAAAACGAGTGTGTTGGGCACCTTGATTTTGACATCCTCATAACGCAAGCCCAGATCAATCTGCCATGCGTCGAAATCGCCACGTTCAATCCAGAAAGCAGCCGTGGTCTTGGTGTTAGTGTTCGGTATAAACGCCTCGGCACCGACAGCAGAAAAATCAAGGTCGGTGTACTGAAATCCAAAGACACCCTGCCAGGCACCTGATGGATTGTGCTTCAGTTCAACCCGCGTGTTGGTACTGTCGCTCTCAAATACGGTACCGACCTCATCTTCTTCGAACTCGGTGTGCTTGTAGCTGGTGTCGACGAACCGCACCTTGAACCGCTAGAAGCCAGGCAAGGGATTGCTGCCCGCCACTTCGGCCTCCGTGCGCTCAGTACGAAGTCGAATAATAGCGGGGCCTTCATCTTCATCATCACCATTGACCTCTTCACCATGCTCCTTTTCATGTTCTTCTTCATGCCCGTGTTCATGGCCGCCGAAGATAAGGAAAATAAACCACATTTTCCGAAGAGCGACTCAGGGTCAGTCGAATATTTCTTAACTCAGTCATGACTATTAACACTCATCGGAGATTCTAAGCGGCTTGGTAACAGCACCGAATAAGTTCAGTGACAAACACTACATGCCAAGCGTAAACACCTTTGACACCGCAACGACCGCCTCGGCCTGTAAATCGCCCTCAATCACTGAAAGTTCACCGCCGTCGAGCCAAATACCGCAGCAACCTAGACAGCAGTCGATCACGATCATGTGCACTACTTCTTTCTACATGACTGGACCATCGACAGGATAGCAGCGAGATTCTTCCTCCGCAGTCTGCGTTTTTAGCTCCATTTCTTTAACGCATTCACGTCAGCTCTACAGATCGTGCTAGCATCGTTCCTTAGTGTGCTCAGGAACGATGCTAGCAGGGCAATAAGTTCCAGGTTACCCCCACCTTAGCAATGGATAAATTTCGTATTGTTGACGAGTAGAATCCTATGAATAAACCCGCCGCAGTAAAATCAAATATCGTCTATGCCGTTGATGAAAAGCCACCTCACTTGCTGTCAGCACTACTTGGATTTCAGGTTGTAGCACTTATTTTGGCCGGTATTGTAATTACGCCAATCGTGGCGATGGAGGCAGCCGGCATGGACCCATCCGCCGGTGACTGGGTGGTCTTTGCCGCATTATTTGTCAGTGGTTTAATGACAATTGTGCAGGCGGCGCCGATCGGCCCAATTGGCTCCGGCTATGTGCTCTTCATGGGGACATCAGGCGCATTTATTGCCGTGTCAATCGGCGCTTTACAGGCGGGGGGCTTGCCACTTCTTGGCACTTTGGTCGCAACATCCTCACTGATCCAGTTCGTATTTGCGCGACACCTTGGACTGTTTAGAAATAGCAACAAAATAGGGTCACAGACCAAAACATGCAAATCTCGTTAGCGAAGGGGATTCAGTCGCTATCAGTCAGATTAGGTGAGAAAATTATCAGGATCTCAACAGATTGAGTCGAAAATTATGTCGAGTAAACGTTGAGCCGATGGTAATAGATTAAGATCCGACAATTAGGCCAAAGCATTCCCTGTCCGTCGCCAGCCATGGCGGGCGACCCAGTCTTGTAATTCCCCCAGCAGTCCATAAGCTCGTTGTCGTTTGCTGAGACTGGCAACTCGATTAAACCAGATCGCTTCCGCATCCGTCATGTGTGACTCTGAAAACCGACTCAACATGCGCAGATGGCGAATATAGTCTTCCAAAATCATCAACTGTGGCTTTGGCTCTAAGGGATTGCTGATGCCTGAAACCAGTGGCCGCATGAGCTCCTGCAGTCTTTCAGGGGAGTTTTCCAGATGTTGCAGCCTTCTATAAGCAGATGTGTGCGCATAACCGTCAATCGCTTCGCAAATTTTCGCTCGTACTGGATTCAGATCCACATAGGCCATGGCGGCCAACACTGCTTGCTCGCTCAGCAGTGCACCAGAATAGAAACGGCCTTCAAAAAAGTGACCGGTGCACTGGTCTTCCCGGTTAGCACGCCAGGCAACGGGCTGCTTCAGATGTTTCATGAAGTCCGAGAGTGACCCTAGGGTTAGTCGTATCTGTTCCAGTCTTCGCGGATTTTTCAGAATCTCTTCGCGTCGTAGTGCCTGCAGAGCCTCAAGGTCCTGCGGATAGTCTGGCGACACCCGTGGCGGAAAGGCTTCGGTCCAGCGCCTGGCGACTTCTGCCGCATCCCAGTTATGGCAGACCAGGGGGTCGTAGTAGACGACCAGGTGAAAATGGTTGCTCATAATGGCATAGGCATCGAGATCAATGGCAAAGTACCTGGCAAGATGAAAAAGGCGATCTTCCAACCAGCCTTTGCGGTGGTCGTATTTTTTTCGGCTGTTTTTATCATAGCCGCACAGCCAAGCTCTTCGCACACAGCGGGAGATGAGGTGATAGTGCATCGGCAGTT
>Ga0209192_10001635_pt1 | contig 17376 bp, 11 predicted proteins | sample ArcticOcean_MG_C_11_FD_187433 | JGI IMG/M metagenome (GOLD analysis project Ga0209192, IMG submission 187433) | Marine microbial communities from western Arctic Ocean - ArcticOcean_MG_CB2_154 (SPAdes) (version 2) | ecosystem: Environmental > Aquatic > Marine > Oceanic | place: Arctic Ocean... | reverse complement strand
GGGTAGATCGAATGCCATTCCAGATGGTTATTTTATCAGCGTCTAAGGCAGCATTGGTTTCATTGACCAGAGCATCCAGACCCCGATTCATGGCATCAAATTTTTCTTGACCCCAATTTTTTAAATTAAAAGGGGCTTTAACTTGGTTAAAGGCGTCCATAAAAACACCATCAATATGTGGATTATTCACTGCTTTTTTTACGACTTTTACCCACCACTTTCTTAACTTTTTATTGGAGAGATCGTATTTTTTTAGTGTAGAGTTTCTTTTGAAGTCAACGGTTCCATCGCTCTTTTTTAACCACCATTCTGGATGCTCATTAAAAACGGAAGAGGCTTCATAAAAAGGGTAATCCAAAAGTGTGTTCCAATAAAAAATGACTTTCATATCGGGGTTTAGTTTTTTTAAAACTTTAGCATCATTCAAAATAGCTTGTTCTGTAAAAGCACCCCCTGGAAGTTGTCCATGAGCTTTTTCAAAAACCATAAAATTAGACCGTTCTGAAATAAATTTTGCTTCTTTTAGAGACAAAAGCGTATCGTGTTTTCTAAAATGAAACACCAGAGGCACTTTATCCCAAGAAAACTTGGGATAGGCCTTGTTTGTTTGTGCATAGCTCACCTCTGCCTGTATGATAAGCAGAAGAAATACTATTTTTAGTCTCCGTATTATGATGGTATGCAATTTATTGTTTTTTTGCTTGACTTGCGATCGCAATTTCTTTAGCTCTAGCTTTTCCAAATGCTTCTCTAAGGTTGAGATTAAACGCTTTATTAAGTTCTTTCATCTCTATGTTAAACTCTTCAGTGCCTCGTTCGTTGTTTTTAGCAATTTCCCAATACCCCATAGTGTGGATAGCTTTGATTTTAAATATCTCTGTTTTCTCCTCATCTGAAAGCGTTAATGTTGAAGAAATTCTAGTCATGTAAGTATTCACATTGTTAACCGTTTTTTGGTCGTACTTTTCTTGTGTGAATGCGATTGTTGAGAATACTAAGGCACCAATAATTAGTAGCTTTTTCATGTTTAAGTTATTTTAGTTAATTGATTTTAAAAATTATAATTTAATAATAACAAATTTAGCACGCATTCAAAAAAGTAGTGTTCTCAATTTAACCAATTCGTTGCTTTTTTAGTGCCTTCTGTTAATTTTTTACAATTTGATAGGATTGATTTCTGATTTTTAACACATACAGTCCCGAAGCAAGAGTGCTAATATCGAGCTCAATAAGACCTATACCTGTTGTGGGGTTTATAATTGCATTCAATTCTTGTCCTCTTATATTAAATAATTGAATGTTTTTTAAGGAATGATTGCTTTCAATTCGAATTTTAGAGTTTGTAGGGTTTGGAAAAACTTTCGTTCTAATTTCAGAGGATTCAATACTCAATGTCTCAAGATTAATATCTACCGCAGAATCTGAAAACCCTATAAGTTCAATGGACTCCACAATGCCATCATAGGGTTTTAGGGAATAGTAATATGGATCTGAAGTGATTCTGGATTCCGAACTTGTTTGCATTAAAAAAGCGGGGTAGCTTGCTAAAAAGGGTTTGTCTTTTAAGGAGACTGTTGCACTTTCAACAGTAGTTTTTATGGGAGTGTAAGATCCATCCGTTTCTTGAGAAAAATAATAATGAATATCGCCACTTTCATTTTTAGAAAAACTGATTTTTTCAATACTAGACGCCGCCACAAGTCCTTTAGATTTAATTTGATTAACAACGGCATCAATACTAGAATCAAGGACTATAAAATAGCGTCCTTTGACACTTTCACCTGCAACAATGCCCCATGACTTAAGACCTGTTACAGGATCTGTTGCACCTCCTATTGAACGGCGCGAAAAAACAGTTAAATCTCTAATTCCATTGGGGCCTAGAGCGGTTCCCCAACGCAAATCGCCATACGCATTTGTTGGACTACTAGATGCTTTGGCCGTGATAAATGCCAAACTAGGGCCATTACCGTCCACTGCATTCGAAAATCCAAACCAACCACTTGAGAGCGAATTATTCCCACTCGTTCGTCGGGTAACACCTTCTGCCCAATCTGGAAGATAGCCTTCAGATTCATCAATTGACGATGTATTTGGATCGTCAGCAACAAAACCAATTTTGGTGTTTAACTGTTCATAATTTGTTTCATCGATGGGGTCATTAGAAATGAATGCATATGGTAAATTTGAATGACGAATACCAGCCCATGGCACATTCCAATAATCGATCCCTCGTGTTCTGTGGAAATTATATATTAAAAAATCGACTTGAATGACACCATCTCCCAAGTTTTTATAGCGTTGACTAAAAAGTGTTGAGGGTCTAAAAAAATCTGCCGCACAAGGATTACAGCCAGGAGAGTTATCATATACATAATTGGGGTTTTCACTTTGCCCCCAATAAAAAGAAGTGAACGACTGGTTTGCTTCATCATAATACGATTGAATTATGGGCGAATAAAATGGAGCTTCTATCAAATCGCTCGCTCGGTGGGCGTTGTTGTTCATATAGGGGCCAGCTTGGTGAATATTTTGAGGTTTGGTTCTTACCACTCCCTCTAATCCATCATTTTGATCGGAACCTACCATTTGCCAGACCTCATCGTTCCAAGTGGCCCAATTTCCATGATGCGATTTTATAGGATTGCTAGGAGATTGGTCTGCAATAGATCCGCCAGACGCGTTCCAACTTGGACGCCATTGCGGCGGAAGTGCTTCTCCAAACCCTCCAACTCCAGCGCCTTTAAACGAATATATTTGTCCGCCTTTTCCCATGCGAAGTTCGTAGGACTGATGAGGATTGTCTGGATCTGTATAAGAAATTAAATTATGAAACACATGGGATTCATCCCAATCGAGTTCCCACTGAGAGGCAGAAGAACTATAGGCGGTTGTAAAATTATACCCAGTGGTTTCTGTGGCACTTGGACCCTCCGCTTCAAAAATTGTGGTGAGTTGTTGATTGTAAGTTTGTGCCTGCCCTAATATGGAATATAATAGAGTTATCAGGATTGGTTTGATACGAGTTGAATTCATTTAGCTAATCTAAAAAAGTGCAGGCTACTTGAGTATCATGCACTTTTAAAATATAAAAATTAAATTGTTATTTTTTAATAAATCGTAAGGTTTGTTTTTTGTTATTTCTCATCACATCCATTAAATAAAGTCCTTTGGATAAATCAGAAACATCAAACTGTGTTTGTTTAGAGTTGATTTGTTTTACTGTGCGCCCCATAAGATCATAGAATGTTGCAGAATCAACTTCTTGACTCAACACAAAAGCAGTGTTCACAGGGTTAGGAAATAATTTTAGTGGAGAATTTAAGACGATATCCGAAGTTGAAAGTGCTGCAGATTCTGGCCCTTGTAGTGCATCTATATAGAATATACTGCCGTCTGAAAGTGCAGGAGTGCCGTCTGCAAAATTAAGATAGACATTCAAACGATCATAAGATGCGTATTCAGTGCTTTGCTGTCCAGCCGCAAAGGTTGATAGATTTACTTCAACTTCCGTCCATTTTCCGGAGGGAATAGTCATTAAAACCGAACTCACTTTTTGTCCCATATTCCCATTGGTGTCTGTTGCCTCTGTACTTTTTAATGAAAACTTCATATTAGCGGCGTTATCACATTGATCATAGACTGTATAAACCCTTAATTTCACTGTTTCACCAGATGTTGGATCAATAGATCCTGGTAAATCAAACAATACAGATTCAAAATTAGCATCCCCTCTTGTGATTTTTAAGACATTGGTACTCGCATTGTCAGAAGTATAAGGGTTTATTACATTGGTTTCCATTGAGCCTCCGGAATCTGTACTAAAATTAGGTGTAGCCCCCAATTCTGAAGTCCCGTGATTATAAAGCCAAGCGTTTCCTGCAGTCAAGGTTGGCGTCGCAGCCAAAGTTGGGGTTTGAATTTCTTGAGAAAGACTGCCTTTTAACTTATCGAAATATATAATTCCATCCGTAGCTCCAGTATCGTTATTAACACCAGAATTAATATAAAGATATTCATATCCATTTACTGCATTAGGCTTACCGTCTAAGTTAAATGTTTTAAGTTCCCAAGTACCATCTGCAGTTATAAATATGTTCCCTAAAAGAGTGGTTTTAACTGGATTTAAGCTTTGTAATTGAACTTGAAATAAACCTGATCCAACACCATTTCCTCCAGCAACATCTGCTAAAAGCTCTAGAGAAATTGATTGACCTGTGGTGTCCATTATTGGATTTACCAGTGCTATTCTTGCAGTACCCTTAGTAAAGGACGATACATTAGCGCTGGTATTGGGTGGTGTTGTATTTGGATTTGTAACCGAAACCACAAACGTTGAACTAATACTAGTAACGCTTAATGTTGTACATGATTCAACTTCATGCCAAATATTATCTTGTGCAGAAACTGTTAATGTGGCTAAAAACAAGCCGGATAATAAAAGTAATTGTTTTTTCATAATGTTAAAATTTTGGTTAATGTTTAATAGTTGATAGTTAATTAGGTCTTGATGCTGCTTGTGTTTCAGGCACACATTTGCGCCTTACAGGATCTATTCGTTTTAATTTATAATTATTGCATTTTAAGGATTTGTTTAACGATCGTTTCTTTGCCTTCACTGTTCGTAATAAACATAAAATAAGTTGCGTTCTGTAAGTTACTCAATCCATTAATAACAATCGTTCGTTGGTTAACTGATTTTGTTTGATTTATAATTAATCTACCGTTCAAATCATAGATTTTTATTTCAAGGGATGAAATTTGTAATTGTTTTGGCAAGCTAATCGTTATAAAATCTTTAAAAGGTTGTGGGTACAATTTAATAGCTGTCAGACCGGAATGGTTCTCAATAGAAAGTGTATCTGAAGTGGATGGATCACAGTCATTATCAATACCATCATTTTGTATTTCTGTAGCTCCTGGATTCACCATACTATCTGAATCATCGCAATCAGTGCCGGCTGTCGTTCCATTAATATCACCATAGCCATCACCATCCGCATCCGTCATACACGCGGTTGTTGAATCATTCGCTGCTGCGCCAGAGTATGTTAAGCTATCTGAATCATCACAATCCGTATCTGAATTCTCTCCATCGCCATCAGCATCTACTGTATCTAGTGTTAGTGGATCACAATCGTTGTCAATACCATCGTATAAAACTTCCGCAGCACTTGAGTTGATGGCAGCATCTGAATCATCACAATCCGTATCTGAATTCTCCCCATCACCATCAGCATCTACTGTATCTAGTGTTAGTGAATCACAATCGTTGTCAATACCATCGTATAAAACTTCCGTAGCACTTGAGTTGATGGCAGCATCTGAATCATCACAATCCGTATCTGAATTCTCCCCATCACCATCAGCATCTACTGTATCTAGTGTAGCTGCATTACAATCGTTGTCAATACCATCGTATAAAACTTCCGTAGCACTTGAGTTGATGGCAGCATCTGAATCGTCACAATCCGTATCTGAATTCTCCCCATCGCCATCAGCATCTACTGTATCTAGTGTAGCTGCATTACAATCGTTGTCAATACCATCGTATAAAACTTCCGCAGCACTTGAGTTGATGGCAGCATCTGAATCATCACAATCCGTATCTGAATTCTCCCCATCGCCATCAGCATCTACTGTATCTAGTGTAGCTGCATTACAATCGTTGTCAATACCATCGTATAAAACTTCCGAAGCACTTGAGTTGATGGCAGCATCTGAATCATCACAATCCGTATCTGAATTCTCCCCATCGCCATCAGCATCTACTGTATCTAATGTAGCTGCATTACAATCGTTGTCAATACCATCGTATAAAACTTCCGTAGCACTTGAGTTGATGGCAGCATCTGAATCGTCACAATCCGTATCAGCAGCTTCTCCATCACCATCGGCATCTACTGCAGCTGTTGGTGCTTGAAGGCCATCAAAATAATACGTTTCACCCGTACTTGTTGCAGCTCGATTAAAATCGGTTCTAATAACAAGGTAGTTATAGGATGCAGCTGATGTTGTTAAGGCTGCGCCAAAATCCCACTCTACATCCTGCCAAATTCCAGCTGAGGCTAAGGGAATATTAACAGACGTAAATTGCTGTCCAACACCAGAGGTTGAAGATACTGTTCTTAACATTAATGTTAGACTCGTAAAAGCCTCTGTTAACACTTTAAATTTTATTTTTCCTGCGTCTATAAGTGGTGCCGATAATTCATAAGTCAAACTTGACTCAGCTTGATCACCTCTCACAACTTTACTTACAGTACTACTTGCACAGGTAGGACTTACAACTTGAGAATAAGTGACTTCATTTGCTGTACGTGAAGTAAAATTTGCACTGCTGTCACCTATATAATCTATCCAAGCATTATCTGCAGCTAGTGTGTGTGTGGAATACACAACGCTCGTCTTAAAATCATCAATATAAAGGGGTTCAAGAGCCGCTTCGCTATTTGAAGGAATAACATAGAATGCATTATACCCACCCGCATCTATTACAGCCTGGCTACTCCCATTCGTATCTATCGTACCCGTTAATGTAGACCATCCCGCAACTCTATTGGAGATAGTCATATCTTTTCTATTTGCAACAGCACCACCAACGGTTTTGTTAAATAATCTCATAATGACTCTCCCTGATCCTGAATTAATGGCTCCAGCATTTTCGGAGTACATCCTTATACTCCAATCTACCGATGAATCAACAGGAAGATAAGTGGGAATTTCGAAATTTGCAGAACCATTCGTTGCAGTTGCCAATAAATGAGTTACCAAAGGATTGGCTGTATCTGCTACATCTGGATTGTTGGCTGCTGTTGGAATTGTAACGGTTACGTTCGTATTAAACCAGTTATCAGAACTAATACACTGATCTAAATCATGTAAAGCATAATCTGCCTGTGAAAAAATAATACTGTAAGATAAAACTGTAAATAGTATGAGTAAAAGCTTTTTCATTATAATTGGTTAATTTGTGAATACCAAATAACTCAATTTAATTACTGAATGTGTTTCTCTATACTGTCATTAAATTGCTCAAAATAATCATTGCCTTATTTCTTGTAGTCCGAAGGACTTACGCCGTACAGTTTCTTGAAGGCAGTAGAAAAATAGGAACTCGATTCAATTCCTATTTGATACATCACTTCCGAAACATTATAGCCTTCATTGGAGGTTAATAGTTCAGCCGCTTTGTTTAATCGGTACTTTCTTAAATAGGCATTTGGAATCTGCCCAGTGAGTGTTTTTAATTTCCGATAAAAGTGAGAACTACTGATCATCATTTCTTTGGCAAGTTCCTCCACTCCAAAAGATGAGTTGGCAAGATTTTTCTCTATAATCGCCGTAATTTCATCAATAAACTCACGGTCTTTCGTATTCAATTCAACAGACTCCGGCGGTGCAAAACTAGATTTTGAAAAGTGGTCTTTTTTAAGTTGATTGGTTTCTATGAATTTCTGTATTCTGAGCTCCAAATGTTTTACAGAAAAAGGTTTTGAAATATACTCGTCCGCTCCAATTTCCAAACCTTTAATGATATCGTCATCTTCGTTGAGCGCAGTCAAAAGAATCACTGGAATATGGCTTGTTGTCGAATTTGACTTGACTTGTTTCGTAAATTCAAACCCATCCATACCGTCCATCATCACATCCGACAGTACAAGGTCAAACGCCCGCTGGGTCAGTTTTTCTAAACCTTCAATACCGTTTATAGCACAGACCACGTTGTAGGTTTCAGACAGCACTTCGGATAAGAAATTTCGCACATCTTCCTGATCTTCAACAATTAAGATGGTGTGCTTGTCTTTTTTGGATTCCTGGGCATTGCTAAATTCATAGGTCGTACTATTCAGAGGCACCCAGTGTTTTATAAACGATTGAGTAGATTGACTGTTGGTATCTTCTGTTTGCTCTAAGGTTTGTTTGAGAGGAACGGTAAACGAAAATCGCGTTGCTATTCCTGGAGTACTTTTCGCTTTGATGCTCCCTCCTAGTAAGGTCACCATGGTTTTGCAAAACGAAAGTCCAATGCCACCTCCACTAATGTTGGATTTTGATTCGCTTCCCAATTGGTAAAAGCGCTGAAACACTGTTTCTAAATATTTTTTTTCGATGCCTTTTCCTGTGTCAACGACTTCTATTTTAATGCATTTTTTATTCTTTTTGGTCACTATTTTCGCTTCAATCCAAATGGACCCTTGCGATGGGGTGTTTTTAAAAGCGTTCGAGAGTAAGTTGTATAAAATACGTTCTAACTTTTCGATATCCACCACAATGTCTGTGTTGGAATCTTCGATTTTATAAAAGAAGTTGATATTTTTCTCATAAGCATAATTTTCAAAAGCTTCAGTGGTGGGATAGATAAACTCCGCTAAGGTCAATTTGGTCAAGTTCAAATTGAGCTGCCCTTGTTCGGCTTGTCGGAATGTGATCAATTGGTTGGCCAAGCTTAGCAATCGTTTGCTATTTTTTTGGATGATGGATAAATATTTTTGATTGGATTCATTCTCTTTATTGAGATCTATAAGACGCTCCAAAGGCCCCGAAATTAAAGACAATGGCGTTCTAAATTCATGTGATAAATTTGTGAAATACCTGAACTTTCCTTGATTGATAACCTCTAAGCGATCTTTATCTAATTGCTCGTAGTTTAGACGTTGTTTCAATTTTTCTAAGCGTACAAAATAGATGATTACCCCCAGAATTATTCCAACAAACAGTAGTAGATAGAGCGAATAACTCCACCATGTTTTATACCAAAGGGGCACTATTTTAAGGTCAATTTGTGCAGTTTCATCACCCCATAACCCATCACTGTTGGCAGCTTTTATTTTTAAAGTATAATTTCCAGAAGATAAATTGGTATAGGTAATGGTTTGTTTTCCACTTTCTTTTTCGGTCCATACATTATCAAATCCCTCTAATTTATAAGCGATTTTATTTTTGGAAGGTGTAGAAGATTGTTTCGCCACCACATTGAATGAAATCACTCTTTGATCTTCTCGTATTCGAACATTTCTTTTTTCAGTGATAGACGCTTCAAGAATCACATTACCGTTTAATTCGTCTCCAATCTTAATCTGTTCATTATTAATGTATAACTCTGTAATTAATATTTTTGGGGTTTGGCGATTCAGTGTAATGGCATTCGGTTTAAAAATATTAAGACCATTTAAACCTCCAAAATAAAAATAACCTGACGTCCCTTTATAAAAGGCGCCTTGTCTAAAATTATTTTGCGTGAGGCCGTCTCTTACATCAAAAATCTTAGCCGTGTTTTCAGCACTATTATAATTAATCAAGCCGATGTCTGTACTCAACCACAAATTATCATCATTTTCTGGGAGAATGCCGTAAATCACATCATCTAAGTGAACATCCGTTCCACTCACCACTTCAATGTTTACTTTAGAATCGCTTTTGTTGTGCGTTAATTTATTTAAGCTGCCTCCAAAGGTTCCAATCAGAAGCTCTTTTTGTTTATTTTGATACAATGAAAATACATCGGAGTTGCTTAATTTCTGACTTTCAGAATCTTGATGTGAATACTCTTGATCGATCTGAATAGACGTTCCATCAAATTGTCCGTGCAACAATCCTTTGTTCGTTCCAAACCAAAATGAAGTGTCGGAGTCCTTAATAACCGTTTGAAACCTCACCCCTGGCTGATGTAAAACAGCACTAATTTCTAAACGAGGATTCGTTTGTGTTTTAAGATTATACCATGGGTTACGAATGATTTTGACATCAAACCCAATGGACATCATGTTATTTTTATCAATTTCTATAAATCCTCTAATAGGTCTGTTAGGGAGCGCCTTGCCTTTTGAAGTGAGACTTACTTTTTTAAATTGATTTTTTTGCGGATGGTAAACAACCGTACATTGATCGGAACCGATCCATATAAACCCTTTAGAATCTTCGTAGATATGACGAACGACATCGGTTTTCTCAAAAACAACTTGACTTTTTAAATTTTCAAACTCAAGGTTTTGCACCGTTTTATCCGTCACTTTAGAAATACTTCTATAAAGAGGTACATTAAATCCAGACAACCACAACCGTCCTTTGTTATCTTCTAAAATGGAGGTAATTAAATTATCTGACAAAGACACAGAGTCAAAGAAATTATTGGAATAGGTGACAAATTCCTTTTGGGCTAAATCTAATTTATTTAGCCCCCCTTGAGCGGTTCCAATCCAAAGTACATCATAATCGTCTTGAAACAGGCTGTTTACTATTTTACTTCCCAAGCCATATTTGTCTTTAGGATCATAAGAATAATGCTTAAAAACTTCGGATTTAATAGTGTAATTATACAAACCATTTCCCTGCGTGGCAAACCAAATATCTCCAGAAGAATCTTGAATAATCTCACTGACACTTAAAGGAGGTATCGATGTATTGTCATTATTTCCAAAAGACTTAAGAATTGTAATTTCATCTCTGTTGATAGCAGTCTTATAAAACCCTTTTGAAGTGCCTATAAAAAGTAAATTTTCAGATTCAAGAGATAAAAAAGCCGTTATCGAGTTCCCTTGAAACTCCTTATAATAAACTTCTGATTCTACGTCAAAAGTAGTCGGTTTTAGGGTTAACTTTTTTAATCCATTGTTGGTCCCAAGCAATAGAGTGTTTTTTTGAAAGCTAAAACTTGTAATGCGTTCATTCGCTTTGGTGGGATTAAAAACATCTTCAGAGACTTCAAAAATACCTTCTTCTTCGTTTATAAGTTTACAGCTATGCAGCTTATGATCTCCAATAAATAAAATTTCTCCACCAGGGCCGGCTTTAATAAGATCGACACTGATGGATTTATTGAGGGGAACTTTATAAAATTTTTCTATTCGAGGGATATACACATTCAAGCCTAGATTGGTTCCAATCCAAAGCACACCGTTTTCATCATTAAATAAAAACTTAACATTGGTGCTTTCAACACTTTGCTTATAATTAGTCTGGTTAGAATAGGTTTTAAAATCATAACCATCGTATCGGATCAAACCATTAGGCGTCCCAAACCACAAAAAATCATATTTATCTTTAGAAATCGTGTTAATTGTATTCTGGTTAAACCCTTCTTTATTAGAGAAACGGGTTATTTTTTGTGCAGAAATGGTATAACTAAAAAGTCCAACAATAAAGATTATAATTGCCAACTTGGTGTTCCAATAGTGTTTCATAGGATTGCATCAATGCATTAAATGTAGTTTTTCATCAACAAAGCAGCACCCAAAGCACTTTCATTTTTTACATCAGAAATTCGAACATTGTATTCGCTCTTCAATTATACGAATAAAATCTATGAAAATAGGATTTAAAATGACCCCCCGAAATATAAATCGTTTCTAAACGAAGGTGGATTAAAGGCGAGGAAAAAGAAATTTTTTTGTTAGCTTTAGTTCTTTTAGTTCTTATATCTATTATTAGCTATATCTTAAAACCTTTTGTAGTTAAAGAAGCTTAACTTTCAATAGTATACTCCAGACAATTCTAAAATACTTTTACAGAATATTCTTTAACATGGGTTTTAGCTTTTCTAAGGTACTTAAACTATTATGTATTCCTACATACCTAGCAGACTTTTTAAATAGATGTGTTTTTAGTTCAAATCAATCGAAAGTAAAAAAATACCAATACCCTTATTTTCTGTTTTAATGCCTTTTAATCCAATAGTATTTTCTGTTTACTTTGTCATTAGCAAGGATTGCCCAATGTTTTTCTATAGCATCATTATCCCATTTCAAATAAACCAGATTATTTATGGGATTTAATGTGTCAAGATCTTCATGATTAACCTTAACTAAATACTGATGTGAAATTGAATATTTCGGTGGGATATTAGTCCTACTTCTTTTAGTCATAGTGCATCTAAAGCTACTCTTATTTTTTTGGAATTTAATCCAATGTATCTACAAAAATAAGAACGGATACTGTTTTGAAATTTAATTATATCTTACAAGCTCTGCTATCAGCTACTTTGCGATAATAACGTTCTCCAATTTTACGAACTATCCTCAATTTCATAAGTAAATAAACAGGATAAAACGGAACTATTAATCTTCTAAAAATCTGCATATAACTATCATAACCAGAATATATTTTAATACCATCATAAGAATACATATCATAATAACGGTTTTGCATAGCCTCTGATGCCTCATCTAAATTCATATCCTTTGCGAAGGAAAAATTGCATTTATTTTGAAAATCAAAAAAAGAAAGAAAACTTCTAACCCTTTTACAAATACCACAACCTTCATCAAAATATATCGTCAATGTATCTTTCATTTTTTAAAATTATAATTAGACTATTAAATCACTTAAATAATTAAGCTTTCCCAGGGCTGCTGCTCTTTTAGTTTTTTTGTATTGCCTATTCCTTTTTCTAATAAACCATCTTTGGCATCATAAATACGGTATTCCATATTTTGTGTATGAAACTGTGGTGATTCAACCATGATAACGCGCAATTGACCTGAATCATAATTACATCGTTTTTGAATGGAGTTTAATAGAACTTCATGGTGTAAATGCCCATCTCCAAAATTCCAACCCACTACCTCTCCAGCTAACATTTCTCCGTCTATCCAGCGATAATCGGCTATATTATCAGTGGCCTTAGGAATTAATTGATTGAGCAACCTTCCAGGCAAATGCATTAATCGGAATCCAAGAATCATAGAAACGATTCCTTCAGCAAAATCATTTTCATAAAGTTTTCCCATTTGAACTAAAACGTCCTTAGAGGTTTTAGTAATTTTATTTTCAAGAACGTCCTTAGAATCACCTTTAAATAACCAAACACTATAGGCCCATGTTCCAGCATAATACCTCATAGATAATAAAAAGGAGATATATTTTGGAAATAAATTCCCTAGAAGGGGTAAAACAAATAATGAAATTAATAATATTACAATTAATATTGGGGAGGTTATTTCCATGGGATTAAACTCTAAATTACCATAAAATAGCATCCATGCTCCAAAGACCATAATGACATTCCATTCAAGTGGCACGCCCATTGGGAAGTTGGCAAAAATAAAAATATGGAAAAGTGTAAGCGCTATTAATGCATAAAATGTCATTTCAGAATTGCCTATAAACACTAATAAAAGTATGGGCATTACAAACTCAATGATTGTCCCTAAATGAGCCATATAAATTGATTTTCGGCTAGGGCGAAGGTCTTCAGGATAGGATTTAAATAAACTCTTTTTGAAGTTGTCAAAGATAGAAGGAGTAAAGAGGATACTATTGCTCAACATTACACTTACAGCATATGTGAAATTAGGTGTGAGTTTAGAAAAAGCCGCCCAAAACCAAATTCCAAACCAAATAATTTTTAAACCATGGCCAGTTTCAAGAGGAAACATAAAGCATATGGCCATTGGTAAATAGATGTCTGCTCTAGCGGCCAAATAAATAGTTCTATCTAAAATACCACAAATAATAAGTAGTAAAACAACAGGTAAAACTATGTTAGGTTCAATTGATGGGGCTATGCAGACGCGTATTAAAGAAACTAATAGCGCTAGATATAAGGTAATATCTAACCAATTTCGACTGTCATTTTTAATTAATGGGATTTTTGTAAAGCATGGGATTTTTATCGTTTTTGGTCTTAAAAAATAAGTAATCCCTCCTATGATAGGTGCGTATCGGCCTGTTAAGGGACCACTGGCACCACCCAATCCAAACACCTCAATCAGAACCGTCCAAAAAATGAATTTACCCAAGGCTTCTGGATTTGTCCACCAAAGATAAAATTCAGAAATACCTCCTAAATCATTTGAAAATGAACAAAACCAAAAGAACATTAAAACATAGAACACTATCTTTATTAAATAGAAAATTGCAACTGAAAGTGGCGAACCATAGCCTTGAACAGCCCAAGTCTGGCAAACTTTTTTGGCACGTTCCTTATAGGATAATTTTTTCCATTCCTGAAAATCATAAGGTAATGGCAGAGGATTAAGAAATTTTTCTAAAGGTGTCATAAATTTTTATTTAAATAATTCTAGTTATTGTTTTTTTAAACAGGTCTCTTTTCTTTTAGTACAAATTAATTTTCATTTACTAATTTTTCTAAAACCAACCTGATATTTTCTGGTATTGAAACAGATTTATTTTCTACTCTATTTACAAAAACATGAATAAATTCGCCATAGGCACAAGCAGTATTCTCTCCTTTTTTAAAAATTCCAACACCATAAGTAACAGCACTATTTCCTAACTTTTTAACATATAAACCAGCTTCAATTTTATCTGGATAAGCGATTGGGGATCGGTAATTACAATTAGAATGTACAACAAAACCAACAATTGGTGCGTTCTGAATATTTAAACCACCATGCTCGATCAAATATTGATTGGCAGTGGTATCAAAATAAGAATAATAGATGACGTTATTTACATGTCCATAAACGTCGTTATCCATCCAACGCGTCGTTATTGGGTGAAAGTATTTATAATCGTCTCGATGAATTGGTTTGCCATCTGTCATATTACTTCAATTTAAATTAAATAATGTTTCCAAAACACATATATTTTATTTCTAAATAATCTTCAATACCGTATTTAGAACCTTCTCTTCCTTGCCCTGAAGATTTCACACCACCAAAAGGCGCAACTTCTGTAGAGATTAAACCTTCATTAATACCCACCATTCCATATTCCAAAGCTTCAGCTACTTTCCAGCAACGCGCTACATTTTGAGAATAGAAATAAGATGCTAACCCATAGATAGTATCGTTTGCCATTTGTATGGCTTGTTCATCTGATGAAAATTTATATATAGGTGCAATTGGTCCAAAAATTTCTTCGGAAGAAAACAGCATCTCTTTTGATGCATTTCCTATAACAGTTGGTTCAAAATAGCAGTTACCTAATGCGTTTCCTCCGATTAAAATAGTTCCTCCTTTTGCTTTGGCATCTTCTACAAATTGGGTTATTTTTTTAACCGCATTTTTGTTGATCAGAGGCCCAATATTTATGCCTTCATCTAATCCATTGCCAATTTTTAATTCAGAAACTGCTTTGCATAGTTTAGCAGTAAATTCATCATACACCTTTTCATGAATTAAAAAGCGATTAACGCATACACAGGTTTGTCCCGCATTTCTGAATTTTGAAACCATTGCTCCGGCAACAGCTTGATCAATATCAGCATCTTCAAAAACAATAAATGGTGCATTACCTCCCAATTCTAAACTGAGTTTTTTTAAACTATTTGAACTTTGTGCCATTAAAATTTGTCCAATTTTAGTAGAGCCTGTAAATGATATTTTTTTTACCAATTCGCTTTCACAAAACACTTTTCCCATCGCTGCAGAGTCGCTTCCAACCACAATATTAACTACACCAGGCGGAAATCCGGCTTGTTCTGCTAAATGCACTAATGCTAATGCTGTAAGTGGGGCTTCGCACGTTGGTCTTATAATTACTGTACAACCAGCAGCTAAAGCAGGCCCAACTTTTCTGGTAATCATGGCCAATGGAAAATTCCATGGTGTCATAGCTGCAACTACACCAATAGGTTGTTTAATAACTACGATTCTTCTGTTTTCTGTATGTGGCGGAATAACATCTCCATAAATGCGTTTACCTTCTTCTGCAAACCACTTTATAAAAGAGGCACCATAAGCAACTTCTCCTTTGCTCTCCGCTAGAGGTTTACCGCACTCTAAAGTCATAATATCGGCCAATTCGTCACTGTGTGCTATAATAAGGTCGTTCCATTTTTCTAGAATAGAAGCGCGATATTTCGCGGTTGTTTTACTCCAGGGTTTAAAGGCTCTGTCCGCTGCTTCAATCGCTTTTTTGGTCATAATAACATCTCCATCGGCCACAGTTGCTAGAGTTTCTCCGTTCGCGGGATTCATAACTTCGAAAGAGGCCGTTCCTTCTTTGGTCCATTGGCCATTAACATAAGAACGGTCAAATAATAAGCTTTTATTCATTATTAAAAGTTGTTATCGTATTAGTCAAAAAGAATGATTTGTCGCAAAGCATCACCAGAAGCTAATCTTTCAAAACCTTCATTAATATCTTCTAAATGAAGCGTATGAGAAATTAATTTATCAACCTCCAAACGACCCGATTTATATAATTCTATATAGGCCGGAATATCTCTTGAAGGAACACAGCTTCCTAGATAGGAACCTTTTAAAGTTTTTTCTTGCCCCACTAACATAACTGGTGATAATTGCAATCGTGCATCTGGATGTGGTAAGGCAGCAGTAACTGTAGTTCCACCTCTTTTTGTACTCTGAAAGGCGAAGTCTAAAGCAGAAATAGCTCCAGCAAATTCAACAGATATATCCACACCACCATTAGTTAGCTTCATCAATACTTCTAATGCGCCTTCTTTTGAGGAATCTATAGTATGGTGTGCGCCTAAAGCCAATGCTGCTTTTCTTTTTTCAGGATTTAAATCTGCTGCAATTATTTTGCTTGCTCCAGCGGCTTTTGCACCTAACACAGCTGATAATCCTACACCTCCAAGTCCAACAATCAAGATACTATCTCCAAATTTTAATTGCGCTGTATTTACGACAGCACCAACACCTGTTAAAACCGCACACCCAAATAAAGCAGCAATATCAAAAGGAATCTCCTTATCTATTTTTACTAAAGAATCTACAGATGCAACAGCATGTGCTGCAAAACCAGAAACACCTAAATGATGATAGATATATTCGTTATTTTTATGAATGCGTTTATGACCTCCTAATAGTGTGCCTTTTCCATTGGCTTCTGCTCCAGGTTCACACAATGCTGCACGACCTGTTTGACAATAGGAACAATCACCACAGGATGGTAAAAAAGCAAAGACAACATGATCGCCAACCTTTAATTTTTTAACACCATCGCCTAATTCTATGACTACACCAGCAGCTTCGTGACCTAATACCATTGGTAGAGGTCTTGGGCGATTACCTTCAATTACAGACAAATCTGAATGGCATAAACCAGCTGCTTTTATTTTTACAACAACTTCATTAAAACCTGGTGGATCTAATTCTACCTCTTCAATTTTGAGAGGTCTTGAGATAGTATAAGGTCGCTCCAAATACATCTCATGTAAAACAGCAGCTTTGGTTTTCATAATTTAATAACCTCTTAATTTTGCGTAACGATCTAAATGGTAATTATAATCTCCTAAAGTTTGTTGAGCAACACGTGCTCTTTTAATAAAAAATCCAATCTCAACGTCATCGGTCATACCAACACCACCGTGCATTTGTATGCCTTCATTAGATACTAGTTTAAGGGTTTGACCTAGTTTTGCTTTTGCCAGACTAGCTATTTCTGTAAGATTATTTTCGTTAGTATCAATAGCTTTTAATGCTTTTATGACTACAGATTTAGAAA
>Ga0209192_10001626_pt1 | contig 17463 bp, 17 predicted proteins | sample ArcticOcean_MG_C_11_FD_187433 | JGI IMG/M metagenome (GOLD analysis project Ga0209192, IMG submission 187433) | Marine microbial communities from western Arctic Ocean - ArcticOcean_MG_CB2_154 (SPAdes) (version 2) | ecosystem: Environmental > Aquatic > Marine > Oceanic | place: Arctic Ocean... | reverse complement strand
CCCTATTTGATCTCTAAGAGAATCTAATGTGTAGTCCTTAATTGATACTCCATCTATTAAAATAGTACCGCTGTTAATTTCATAGAAACGATTGAGAAGATTGATGATGGTAGATTTACCAGCACCGGTTGCCCCAACAATTGCTATGGTTTCTCCAGGTTGTACGGTAAAAGAAATATCGTTTATTACCTGCTCCCCTTCCACATAAGAGAAACAAACATTTTTAAAAACGATAGCGCCTTTGGTATTTGTAAGTACCTGGGTACCCTGGTTGGCGATGTGCGCTTTAGTGTCTAATATTTCAAAAACACGCTTTGCAGCAACCATTCCCATTTGTAGTGTGTTAAACTTATCTGCTATTTGACGCAGTGGCCTAAATAGCATTTGAGCCAGCTCTATAAATGCAACAACCAAACCAAGAGTAATCACGCCGTTTGAAGCAGCATTTAAACCCCCAAACCAAACCAGCAAACCAATGGCAACAGAAGAGGCCATCTCTGCAATAGGAAAAAATATGGAGTTATACCATACGGTTTTAATCCAGGCTTTTTTGTGTTTTTCATTAATAGCAAAAAACTGTTTATACTCTGTTTGCTCTCTTGCAAAAACCTGAACAATTTTCATTCCAGTGATACGCTCTTGTACAAAAGAATTTAAATTAGCCACCTGTGCCCGCACCTCTTCAAAAGCTACTTTCATTACGCGTTGAAATATGCGTGTAGCTATAAGTATAAGAGGTAAAATAACAAATACAATGAGTGATAATCGCCAACTTTGATACAACATAAAGGTTGCAATAACAGCCATTTTTAGTAAATCTGCAATGATCATAAAAAGCCCTTGACTAAAAATGCTAGATATGGTTTCTATATCATTTACAGCACGAGTGGTTAGCCTACCCACAGAACTGGTGTCAAAATATTTCATTTTAAAACGCATCATTAAGCCAAACAAACTAATACGTAAGTCTTTTATGATGTGCTGGCCTAGCCAATTGGCATAAAAAATAAAAGAGAATTGAAATATCACTTCCAATACCAGTACCCCTATCATGATTACAATAAAGTAAATAAGCCCTGAAGGATCACGAGGTATTATAGACTCATCTATGGCGCGCTCTAAAAAATAAGGCCTTAAAATTGCCAGTCCAGATAAAATAAGAGCTGTAAAGGCAACAAAATAAAAAACCAAGCGGTATGGCTTGGTAAATTCCAATAACCGCTTAAATAACTTAAAATCAAATGCATTTGCTGATGCCATATAGCGTGTAAAGGTATTAACTTATGAATACATCTTGAGGATATAACACCTTGGTTAAATATAAACCCCGGGCAGGTGCAGAAGACCCAGCATTACTCCTATCTTTTGAATTTATAATACTAGAAAGCTCCTCAAGGCTGGTTTTTTCAAAACCAACGTCTAGCAGCGTACCAACTATAGCACGCACCATATTTCTTAAAAAGCGATCTGCGGTAATAGAAAATTTTAAAGTGTCTGCTTGCAATTCCCAATGTGCTATTGTTATATCACAAAAAAAGGTGTTAACCTCTGTGTTAGACTTAGAAAAACACTGGAAATCTTGACGCCCTAAAAGCATGCTAGCAGCCTTATTCATTAGTTGTAGGTCAGGTTTTTTGTGTATTTGATGAGCCAGGGTAGTTGTAAATGGGTTTTTGGAAAGCTGTATATGGTACTCATAAGTGCGCGCGGTGGCGTTAAAACGAGCATGCGCATCTTCTTTAACTCTAGAAATACTAGCTACAGAAATATCGCTTGGTAAAAGAGCATTGATTCTATAAAGTGTCTCAGAAAAATTTTCAAGTTTAGGAAAATCAAAATGCGCAAAGAGTTGTTTTGCATGCACTCCTGCATCGGTTCTTCCAGCAGCAAAAACAGTTATAGGTGTTCTTAAAAAAATAGACATAGCCTCTTCTAAAACCTGCTGCACACTCAGTGCGTTGGGCTGTCTTTGCCAACCACAATAACTAGTTCCGTTGTAAGCTATTTCTATAAAGTACCGCACAATGGTTTTTTTTACAAAGGTACACTTTAGAGAAAAGTAAATACCTTGTGGGTTGATAATTTTGTTAATCATCTTGTCTTAGCAAAACAAATATCTTAAAGTATTAAGTGTATTTTTGACTTTTAAAACCCTACCAAACGTGACTAAAATACTGCTACTTAGTGATACCCATAGCCATATAGATGATACCATATTAAAATATGTAAAACAGGCAGACCAGGTATGGCATGCTGGAGATATTGGTGATTTAAAGGTAACAGACGCCATTGCCGCTTTAAAACCTTTGCGGGCTGTCTATGGAAATATTGATGACGCTAAGGCCAGGACTACCTTTGAGCTAGACTTACATTTTATGTGTGAACAGGTTGCGGTATACATAACTCATATTGGCGGATATCCCGGGAGATACAATCAAAGAATTAGAGCGAGTATTTATGCCAACCCACCTACCTTATTTATTACAGGCCATTCTCACATTTTAAAAGTAATGCGATGTAAGAAAACGGGATTATTACACATGAATCCTGGAGCAATTGGCAGACATGGTTTTCACAAAGTTAGAACCATGCTCAGGTTTGAGATTGATGGAAGTAACATCAAGAATCTAGAGGTTATTGAACTAAAACGATAAAAAAAGACCTCAAAGTTGGCATACTTTGAGGTCTCGCACTAATAATACTAAGCTTGTGTTAACGTAAACGGTCTACAGATTTTACGAGATCTTCATCCTTTTTGATGGCTTTATTGGCCATCGCTAAAAAAACGATAGAAATGATAGGAAGTAACACCCCAATACCCTTCTGTGAGACCAAAGTCTCTCCAGGTACACTTAGTGACCTATAAACGAAAACTCCCAGTAATACAAAGTTTAATATGATATTTAAACGATTCAACACAAATTGTGTTTGTCGTTTTTTAAAAGTTAAAACAGCAATAATTGTTAAGGCAATACAAATGAAAATTAATCCAAAAACTAGCGGTTCTTGATTACTAATAAGAACAACTCCATCTGTGCTAGTTACCACAGGAAACCAAATATATAACCCCCCCATCACAAAAGTGGCAAGGATAAGATATATAGTTTGTATGCGTTGTAACATTAAAAAGAGTCATTATTTATAGCTCAAAAATAAGGTTTCTTTTTAAAAATTGTAGGTAAGAGTTTAATTTATTGTTGTATTATTGCATTAATAATATGTAACCATTTCAATCTAGGTTACTTATCTTCAAATAAATTTTCAGACACAAATCTTTTTCTAAAGATTTCCCTCACTTTAATCAAATTATCACTCTCTACATGCTAGAAATTTCAGAATTAAAAGCTAAAAAATTACCTGAATTACAGGAATTAGCAAACACATTAAAAGTACCAAAGTACCGTACTTTAAAAAAATTAGACTTGGTATATCAAATACTTGATTACCAAGCTGCAAATCCAAACGCTGTAAAGTCTATCGTTTCAGAAATACCAAAGGAGGCTGTTAGCGAACTCGCAGCTCCTAAAACAGAAGAACGATCACCTCGTCCTCCCAGACACAAGCCAAACCCTAGGGCTAAACAAACTCCAAGAGAAAAAACAAACTCTTCAGAGAAAAAGGAACAACACAAACAAGAAGGTACAGAAGAAAAAAAGAACGACAACACGCAGCCCAATCTAGAAAAACGCTCTCAAGAAAACCCTTCTAAAGAGAACAAGCCACAACATAAAAACAAAAATACAGACAACCGTCAACAAAATGACAACCGTCAAAAAGGTGGAAATGACAACAAAAAACCACCAAGAGATAACAAACCAAAACAAGACAACCGTAACAACGGTAATAAGGACAGTAGAAACAGATATAAAGAGCCAGATTTTGAATTTGATGGCATTATAGAAAGTGAAGGAGTCTTAGATATCATGCAAGATGGATATGGTTTTCTGCGCTCTAGTGATTATAATTATCTGTCATCTCCTGATGATATATACGTATCACAATCACAAATTAGACTCTTTGGTTTAAAAAGTGGTGATACAGTATTAGGAGTTGTACGCCCCCCAAAAGAGGGAGAAAAGTATTTTCCTCTTATTAAAGTCATAAAAATTAATGGTCAAAATCCAAATGTAGTTCGTGACAGGATTGCTTTTGAGCATTTAACACCTTTATTTCCTCAAGAGAAATTTAACATCTCCGAGAAACAACCAACCCTTTCTACCCGTATTATAGATTTATTCTCTCCTATAGGTAAAGGACAACGTGGTATGATTGTAGCGCAGCCAAAGACAGGAAAAACAATGTTACTTAAAGACATTGCCAATGGTATTGCAGCCAATCACCCAGAGGTATATCAAATGATACTCCTTATAGATGAACGTCCAGAAGAAGTTACAGACATGCAACGCAATGTCCAAGGAGAGGTCATTGCCTCTACCTTTGACAAAGAACCCTCAGAGCACGTTCGTATTGCAAATCTAGTAATAGATAAAGCAAAGCGTTTGGTTGAGTGTGGACATGATGTAGTGATTCTTCTAGATTCTATTACACGTTTAGCAAGAGCATACAACACCGTACAACCTGCCAGTGGTAAAATCCTCTCTGGTGGTGTAGATGCCGCAGCACTAAACAAGCCAAAACGTTTCTTTGGAGCTGCTCGTAACATAGAAAATGGAGGTTCGCTAAGTATTATTGCAACAGCCTTAACAGAAACAGGCTCTAAAATGGACGAGGTAATCTTTGAAGAATTTAAAGGTACTGGTAACATGGAACTGCAACTAGATAGAAAGATATCTAACCGCCGTATATTCCCTGCCGTAGATTTAACCTCTTCAAGCACCCGTAGAGACGATTTACTGCTAGATGAGAAGACAATACAACGTATGTGGGTATTGCGTAAATACCTTGCAGACATGAACCCTGTTGAAGCTATGGAGTTTATTAACGATCGTATTAAAAACACTAAAAACAATGATGAGTTCTTAATATCTATGAACAGCTAGTGTAAGAAGCTTATAATAGTAACAGAAAAACCATTAGTGCTGCATAGCATTAATGGTTTTTTTATTTCTAGGTATTCTCCCAGATATCTATAGTCTTCTAGAGAGTCCTTAAAGTATCAAATAAAGAACACAAGATCATATCTAAGCAATTAGAGATACTTTGGGTGCTGTATTACTTTTAGTGAATAAGACAAAGCTAAAAACTATCTCAATGTACAGCTATAGATACAGCCAGCTAGAAAGATCTAGCTATGCAGGAAAAACGATATAGAGTATCGTTTAAAAGCTCCAAATAGAATAGGCTAGTATTTTGCTAGACTAACAAAATATACGGCATAAAAAAAGCCTCGCTATTTGCGAGGCTTTTATAAAGTATGTTGTTAAGCTTATTGCTTAATTACTTTTTGTGTTAAAGAACCGTTGTTAGTCTCAATGTTTAAGATGTATACACCAGCAGCAAGATCAGCAATGTTCATTGAACCGTTTACTAAAGTAGCGCCTGTGTTTTTTCCTAATACATCAAAAAGTACAGCACTCTTTAATTCTACATTAGAAGAAAAATCAACGTTGATTACGTTTACAGCAGGGTTAGGATACACTGAAGCACCTACTAAATCGTTATCACCAAGACCTGCAGCTTCTTCGTTAGTTAGAGTCCATCCAAAAGATGGGAAATCTGCACCAATAAGAGCAGAGATTTCAGTCCAGTCTGTTGCACCAGCTCCAAATAAATCATCAGAATCAATAAGTAAAGATGCATTTGCAGGAGGAATTCCGATTTCTGTTGTAAAAGAACCAGTCCAGTTCCAACGTCCAGCACCAGCAGAACCACCTACTACAGCAGGAGCAAAAGCTACCCAGTAGTCACCAGCTGGTAACGTTACTTGAGTTCCACCATTTGCAGCAGTTACATTAATTTGGAAACCTGATTCAATATCATCAGCATCTAATACTAATTCTAATCCAGCACCTAATTGCACACTTGTTAAATTAACAAGGGCATCAGCTGTTGTTGGATCTGCATCAGGGAATCCACCACCATCATTGTAGATGAAGAAATCTCCTCCAGTTAATAAATCTCCAATTTCTACAGCACTAGAGTAAAATCCAGGGAACGTAAAGCTACCTAAAGTAACATCTTCTTCAAGTGTGAAAAAATCAGAACAGAATACACCTGCATCTTCATCTCCATTTGTGGTGATAAGGGCAGTTGTATTATCTGTTATTCTTTCAATAACTACATCTTGAGCAAATGCAGTAAAAACTAGTGCGAAAGCAGCTAGTGTTAAAGTAATTTTTTTCATAATAAAAAGTTTTTAAGGGTTAAATAAAGTTTAATTTTGAAACACAAATATAGAAAAGCAATTTATATTAAACACATAATTTAAAGAAAAACACTAAATCATGTATTTTAACCGAAAAGCGATACAATACAACATTAAAATAGCACTAAATAGCTGCTTTGTTTGCACTATTATTCTTTTTACAAGTTGTAATGGTCAAAAAGAAAACACAAGCCTAATCACCCTTTTTGAAACATCAAAGGGTACCCAAACCCCAGAATATAAAGATGTAATTTCTTTTTATAAAAATTTAGCAAAAGCACACCCCACTGTCTCTATCACCCAAGAAGACCAAACAGATAGCGGCTATCCACTAAACGTAATATATTTTGACCCCACAGGCAAAAGCATCACCTCTATCTCACAGGCAAAAAAAAGCAATAAAAATATCTTACTAATTAACAATGGTATCCACCCAGGAGAAAGTGATGGTATAGATGCCTCTATGCTCCTGCTGCGTGATTTGGCTCAAGGAAGGATAGTAGCTCCAACAAACACTATAGTAGCAGTTATTCCAGTGTATAACATTGGAGGTGCACTCCAGAGAAACAGCACTACTAGAACCAATCAACAAGGGCCACTAGTATATGGTTTTAGAGGAAATGCTCGTAATTATGATTTAAACAGAGATTTTATAAAAGCAGATACAAAAAACGCAAAAGCCTTCACAAAAATATTTAGATCCCTAGACCCTGAGCTCTTTATAGACAATCATGTAAGTAACGGGGCTGATTACCAATATGCCCTTACACATCTATTTACCCAGCACAATAAATTAGGGGGAGAAGCTGGAGTGTATCTTAATGAAATATTAATGACACGTTTACAAGACTCTTTAAAAGTAAAGAAATGGGACATCACACCCTATGTAAATGTATTTAACTCTCAACCAGAAAAAGGATTTACACAGTTTATGGACTCTCCTAGATACTCCACTGGATACACAACCCTATACAATACAATGGGTATGATGGTAGAAACACATATGCTAAAACCCTACAAGCAGCGCGTTGAAGGAACTTACGAGTTAATGAAAAGCTTTATTGCCATCACAGACGCAGATGCAACGAATATTAAAAATATACACCGAAGGGCAAAAACTAGATTTAAAAAATCAGACCAATATCCAATACTCTGGACAACAGATAGCACTAAAACACAAACATTACAATTTAAAGGCTACCAAGGTGACATGATTCCAAGCGAGGTAACCGGCAAAATGAGACTTAAATTTGATCACAGCAAGCCCTTTGTAAAACCGACACTTTATTACAACACATTTAAAGCTTCAAAAGAAATTACTATTCCTGCATACTACGGTATACCTAAAGGATACTGGAAAGTACTAGAAAGGCTAGCGTTAAATAACATTCAGGTTTCAGAAATACAAAAAGACACCACACTTGCAGCACAAGTGTACTATATAAAAGACTACAAAAGCAGACAATCGCCATATGAGGGACACTACCTGCATTACAACACACAAGTTACTGCCAAACAAGAAAATATTAGGTTGCAAAGGGGAGACTATCTAGTCTCTACCGCCCAAGAAGGTATTCGTTATCTATTAGAAACACTAGAGCCAGAAGCCGTAGATTCTTTTTTTAATTGGAACTTCTTTGACACCATTTTACAACAAAAAGAAGGGTTTTCTCCATATGTATGGGAGGACAAAGCAAAAGAACTTCTGAAGAACAACCCTATACTTAAAATAGAGTTTGAAACTAAAAAAAAATCAGAACCTTTGTTTGCTAGTAATTGGTATGCGCAATTGGATTGGCTTCACAAGCATTCTCCCAACTATGAGCAAAACCATTTAAGATACCCTATCATTAGGGTGGGTGGTTAGATACTCTTTGGGAAATAGAAGTTTTATATTCTCATAAGACTCTGTGAGTGCTTTTTGAGATTTTGCAAAATTTTTCCAACGTGCTTTGGTTATGTCTTCTTCAATTTGAGGTTTTAAATCTCCCTTGTAGTTTGTGTACATCTCATACCAGTAAGTAACCTTAAGCTTGAATTTATCATTGCGTTTAAAAACATGATATGTTTTGGCAATAAACTTTCGCAATTCCAGATCTTGGACTCCAGTTTCTTCTTGGGTCTCTCTCAAAGCAGCAGCTTGATAGGTTTCATCTTTCTCAACCTTTCCTTTGGGTAAATCCCATTTTCCATTCCGGCGTATAAATAGAATTTCTTTTTTTGCGTTAAAAACCAAACCACCACCTGCAAAAACTACAGGTAGTTTTTTTAATAAAAACCGCTCTAATTTTTCTTCGTTTTTATGATATAAATTAACATACAACAAAGAACCTTCATTGATTTTACGAATCAATTTTTTAAACTTTACCTCTTTTAATGGTATCGTTGTGTACTGCTTCCCAATATTTTTTTTGGTAGACAATATAATAGGTAGGTCATTGACAAAAACTTTATACATTTGCAGTTATGATATTAAATAAGGAGACCGCCCAAAAGACAGCTGAATTATTACTGCAAATTAATGCAATAAAACTACAACCACAAGAGCCTTTTACTTGGGCCTCTGGATGGAGCTCGCCAATCTATTGTGATAACCGGATAACACTATCATATCCAGTGATACGAAACTATATTAGAGAACACATTGCCTCTCAAATAGAAACGCTCTACGGAAAGCCAGATGTCATTGCTGGTGTTGCTACAGGAGCCATAGGCATTGGGATGTTAGTGGCAGATTACCTTAACTTACCTTTTTGTTATGTACGCCCAGAGGCAAAAAAACATGGAAGACAAAACAAAATTGAAGGAATGGTCCAAGAAAATCAAACCGTAGTAGTGGTAGAAGATTTAATTAGTACTGGAAAAAGTAGCCTAGTAGCGGTAGAGGCGCTAAGAGAAGCAAATTTAAATGTGAAGGGAATGCTTGCTATTTTCTCCTATGGATTTGGTGTGGCAGATGAGAATTTCCGTAAAGCCAATGTAACTCTTAACACACTTAGCAACTACGAACATCTATTACTAAATGCTGAAAAATCAAATTTCATTTCATCTTCAGAGAGTAAACAACTGAGCTCATGGAGAGAAAATCCAGCCACTTGGACTGGTAAATAAAAAAAAGGCGTGATTTATAAAATCACGCCTTTTTTAAATAAACTGGTTATATACTTAGCTTTTTTTAAAAGGCAAATAAGGGCTCTTTATAAAGGTAACTAAGCTGCTAATTATTCCATAGAAGAAATAATATATTGCTAAAGTAACGTATAGCTTGGCTAAAATTACCACTACACCAACGTACCCCCATAATACAGCATACAAACCGCTAAGACTCCAAGGATCACCCCCAGCTAACGTAGGCTCCCAAGCAGACCAATCTGCCAAAACACCACCAACAAACCCAAGGTTTAAAAGCTCAGTGAGCGAAGCAACTGCAGCCATTGGAAGGGCATATGCATATGCAATATTATCTGTCCATCCCGTCATAACACCTCCATAAACATCTAGTGAAGTAGCCCATGTAAGTGTCATGCAAATAACTCCAAACAGAGCAACTAATGCGCCAACATGACCTAATAACTTAATGTTAGCTACTGCCAAGTCTCTAAAAATAAAATCTACAATAGAACTTTTGGAGCTAGCCAGGCTATCTCCGGTAGATCTTACTACCTGTGCAATAGGGAATGCCGCATATACCCAGATAAGCATAGAAAGCACATTACCTACAATAGCTGAACCTTCACCCATATCACCATTCCAAATTGGAGATAGGACATACCATAAAGAGGTCAGTAAAATAACAAGTGCAGATACTGTGTAGAATTTTCCTGTCCAGTTTGCAATATTGTGTTCTGAATCTTCTACCATTGAATTAAAATTATTCATTGGGAGTTTGCTGTTGATCATTTTTGGTAGATCAAACAGTTGAGTTAAAATTTTTTCCATAATGGTTAATTAATAGATTAATAAATTAGTAAAGTTGTTATTATCAGCAAAGTAGCATAATTGTTTTAATAAAAAACTAATATTTTAACATTTTTATTAACTTAACATTAACAATTTTAGATAAATTTTAAATAATTATTAATAAAAAACAAAGTGATTATCTCAAAATGATCTTTATTTCTTGAACTATTGTAGGCAACTTAAAATAATATTTTAAAAATTAATTTTATCTTGCGAAGCACAAATAATAAAGTCTCATGGAACTAAATAGCAAAAAAGTAATTGTACAAAAATCTGCCCCAGCGCTTTGCGCTCACTTAAGTGATGTAAAAAACTTTGAGCAACTCATGCCAGAGAATATTAGCAAGTTTGAAGTAATTCGAGAAGATGCTTTTATTTTTGCTATAATGGGTATGCCGGAAATTGCTTTGGAGGTAAAAGAGATCATAAGCCCAAGCAAAGTAACCCTGGGTGCAATTAGTGATAAAATTCCTTTTACTCTTATTGGAAATATAGAAGCCAAAGACGATGACTCCTCATTCATTGAATTACAGTTTCAGGGAGACTTTAATCCTATGATGGCAATGATGGTAAAAGCTCCAGTAAGTAAATTTATAGAAACACTCGCTTCAAATTTAGAAACAATTTAAAAGTGATATTTTATTTCTTTTAGATTGTAGGTATCTCTCTGTGAGGCTTCATCCTCCAAGACCAAAAGGCCAGATTTTGTGACACCTCTTAGTATGGCATTAAAAGGAACCTTGGTATTTGTAGAAAAAACAGCTACAGTATCTAGTCTAAACAAGTCTTGATTATAGGAGTTGAAAATTGCTTCAAAATCTTGATTCTCTAGACGAGTTAATTGTATTTTTAATTGTTGCAACAACACCTCAAGTATCAAAGAGATATCAAAAGAGTTTCCGGTGGCCAGTCTCAAAGAGCTTGCCAATGGAAGGTCTTTAAATTGCTTTTCATTTACATTTATTCCAATACCAATTATAGCGGTGTCTAATAGAGTTCCCTTCACCGTATTTTCAATTAATATTCCGCAACATTTTTTACTACGTGACATAATGTCGTTAGGCCATTTTATACTTATTTCAGGTATTTTTAAATGCTTAAAGGTGTAAAAAACAGCTAGTGAAACAGCCATTGAAACATACCATTGTTGTGAGATTTGAAGACCCTCAAAACGCTTAAAAACACTTAAAATAAGGCTATTGTTGGGCTGAGAATGCCACTGGGCATCCACTTGACCTCTTCCTTTTGTTTGTTTGGAAGTTACTACCACTGTATAATCTTTTAAAAAACAAGTCTTTGCCAAGTCTTTTAAGTACGTATTGGTGGATGGGGTGGCACTAAGTTTGATTATATTCACGAGTGACAATTTAAGATTTTATTATAGATGCAAAACACTTATAACAAACAAAAAGTAATAACTTTGCACAAACAAAACGTTTGAATGACCAAGAAAGAAAAAAATACAGATCTTCTTATTACACATATCATTAGAGGAATTGAGGAAATTAAAGGACAAGATATTGAAATTCTTGACCTTAGAGAAATCGAAAATACAGTTACAGATTATTTTATTATCTGTAATGGTACTTCTAACACTCAGGTAAACGCTATAGTAAGTTCTGTCCAAAAAATAGTGAGTAAAGCTTTAAAAGAAAAAGCTTGGCACATAGAAGGAAGTGAGAATTCTGAGTGGATTCTTATGGACTATGTCCACGTTGTGGTTCACGTTTTTCAAAAACACATTAGAGATTTTTATGACATTGAAGGCCTTTGGGGTGATGCAAAGTCTGTTAAAATCGAAACTTCTCATTAAAAAACAGTAAAGCCACATGGCAAACGATACAAAAGATTCCAAGGACAATAAAAATAAAAAACCTGATCTAAAAAAACCAAAATTTAGCCCATATTGGATATATGGATCTATTTTTGTGATTTTCTTAGCACTGCAACTCTCTGGTAGCAGCAACTTTTCTCAAACAAAAAAAACAAGCCAAGCAGAGTTTGAAAATTATTTGAGACAGGGAGATGTTCAAAAAGTTGAGATTGTAAACAAAAAAATAGCCAAAGTGTATCTTACACAAGAGGCAAAATCTCAGGGAGTACACACTAAAAACAAACCAAAAGGACTCTTAACACCTGGAGCCAATGACCCTACCTATGAGTTTGAGTTTGGTGATCTTCAAAATTTTGAAAATAATTTTCAAATCATAAAAAGAGAGAATAATTTGGATACACAAATTATTTGGAACACAGAGACCAACCTTTGGGGAGAAGTTATTGTTGGATTGCTTCCCTTTATAGTAATCATTGGTATTTGGATTTTTATTATGAGACGTATGTCTGGAGGCGGCGCTGGTGGTGGTGCTGGAAGTCAAATTTTCAATATCGGAAAATCTAAAGCTAAATTATTTGATGAAAAATTAGATGTAAAAACATCCTTTAAAGATGTTGCAGGTCTTGAAGGGGCAAAAGAAGAGGTGCAAGAAATTGTAGATTTTCTGAAATTCCCAGAAAAATACACTGCCCTTGGAGGTAAAATTCCTAAAGGAGCCCTTTTGGTAGGACCTCCAGGTACAGGAAAAACATTATTGGCTCGTGCAGTAGCTGGTGAAGCCAAAGTACCTTTTTTCTCTTTATCTGGTTCAGATTTTGTTGAAATGTTTGTAGGTGTGGGCGCCTCTAGAGTACGTGATTTATTTAAACAAGCAAAAGAAAAATCTCCCTCTATTATTTTTATAGATGAAATAGATGCCATTGGCCGTGCTCGTGGAAAAGCTAATTTCTCAGGCTCTAATGATGAGCGTGAAAATACCCTAAACCAACTCTTAACAGAGATGGACGGCTTTGGCACCAACTCTAATGTAATTGTAATTGCCGCTACCAATCGTGCAGATGTACTGGATAAGGCCTTAATGCGGGCAGGGCGTTTTGATAGACAAATTTATGTAGACCTTCCAGATGTAAGAGAGCGTAAAGAAATCTTTGAAGTACACTTGCGCCCTTTAAAAAAGGAAGAAGGCCTAGACACAGATTTTCTGTCTAAGCAAACACCAGGATTCTCAGGAGCAGATATTGCCAATGTTTGTAATGAAGCTGCGCTTATAGCTGCAAGAGGCGAGAAAAAAGCAGTAGGAAAACAGGATTTCTTAGATGCTGTAGATAGGATTGTTGGAGGTCTTGAGAAAAAGAACAAAATTATTACACCAGCAGAAAAAGAAGCAATTGCATACCACGAAGCAGGACACGCAACGGTGAGTTGGATGCTAGAGCATGCAGCACCACTTGTCAAAGTTACTATTGTACCAAGAGGGCAGTCTCTAGGAGCCGCATGGTATCTTCCAGAAGAGCGTCTTATTGTAAGGCCCGAGCAAATGCTTGACGAAATGTGTGCAACTCTAGGAGGAAGAGCTGCAGAGAAAGTAATATTCAATAAAATATCTACTGGAGCCCTTAGTGATCTAGAAAAAGTAACCAAACAAGCCCGAGCTATGGTAACTGTATATGGTCTTAATGATAAGGTTGGTAACCTTACCTATTATGATTCTAGTGGGCAGTCTGAATATAACTTCAGCAAACCATACAGCGAAAAAACTGCGGAGTTAATTGACAAAGAGATATCAAATCTTATTGAGACGCAATACAAACGTGCTATTGATTTATTAGAGACCAACAAAGAAAAACTTACAGAACTAGCAAATGTACTGCTAGCCAAAGAGGTTATTTTTAAAGATAACCTAGAAGTTATATTTGGAAAAAGGCCTTTCGAAAAATCTATTAGCGAAATAGTAAAAGATCCCAAAGAAGACAAACAAGCTCAAAAAGCTTCAGAAGCTCCACAGGCTGAACAAGAAAATGGTGGTCTTACTAGCTAAAGGTTAGTTTTACAAGCCATTATAGTAAAGATTAGTATTGTGGGTTTTCTATGACAAGATTTTTACTATCTTTGATATAACAAGAATCTAAACACCTATAAACCCTGCAGATGAGTCTCTTTAAAAGACTTTTAAAAGGAAATCTCAATCTAAAAAAGACACCTAAACAAAAAGGTGATGATGAAGATTGCGGTAAATATTATCCAGAAGATAGTGTTGCCATAGATGAGAGGTTTACCAATAATTTTAGAAAAAATGGAGGTAAATTCTTATACTGTACAGAGGCTCAAGAAATTAACGAAGCGTTTGATAACATCTTACTAGAGAATGACTGGTATGAAAAAGAGGTGTTCTGTATCAATGAAATGCTCTCTAAAAAGTTTGACGGGTATAATTTAAATTTCACCAAAAAAACTACTGCTACCTTTTTCTTGACTACTTGTGAGTCTTTGATATCAAAAAATGGCTCCATTTTACTTTCTTCAAACCAAATTAAGGAGAAAAAACTGGATGAGCTACCTGCCAATATTGTCATATTTGCCACCACGAGCCAGTTTGTAGAAAACATAAGTGAAGGGCTACGCATTATCAAAAATAGTGGCGGAAAATTTATTCCTAGCAACATTACTGCAATTCAGGATTTTGAGACAGAAAAAGAAAAGGATTTTATGAGTTATGGAAGTAGTACAAAAAACTTATATTTGCTGCTTCTAGAAGACCTATAGAAGATTTATACTATGAGAGAAATTGTTGTACGAAGTATATCGGGGATCTTGTATGTCCTTGTCGTAATTTTTTCAATGTACACCTCTCGTGAAATATTTATAGTGCTTTTTCTCATTCTTGGGCTTCAAACCCTTAAGGAGTTTAAAAAACTCATACACTTAAAACATTTCACCCCTTACCTTCTGCTTCCAATTTCGCTTTTACTGATAAGCTACTATTACCCGGGAGATTTTATTCTATATACGTACTTAGGCATCTCTTTACTGGTGAGTATCCTACTGGCCAAAGATGTACAATCAACCAAAAATAGCCTTTTACTTAAAAAGCAAAAATATATCCCTACGATGCTTTACATCATTAGCGGCTTTGTTTTTTTAACACTCATTCCATTTTCTGAGGGGGTATTTAAGCCAGAGATTATTGTTGGGGTTTTTGTGTTAATTTGGTGCAATGACACCTTTGCTTATATCATTGGTAAATCACTGGGTAAAAACAAACTACTGGAAAGGGTTTCACCTAAAAAAACAATAGAAGGATTCTTTGGAGGACTCCTAGGAGCTGTTATAGTAAGTTTCATTATATTTAATGTGTTAGATATTTACACGCTACCTGTTTGGATATCTCTTGCTGTCATTATTTCAGTATGTGGAAGCATTGGAGATTTAGTACAATCCAACTATAAACGTCAAGCCGGGGTAAAAGATAGCGGAAACCTAATGCCGGGTCACGGAGGATTATATGACAGGCTGGACAGTGCTATTTATGCCAGCCCATTTATTTATGCATTTTTACAACTTATAACTTATGTTTCATAAAGAAGGATACAAAATTATTTTAATTACGTTAGTGCTTGCTATTACAATGAGCTTGGCTGCAGATTATTTCATTATAAACGATTATCTAAGAAGCGCCTTTATGCTCCTGGCTATTGTAATGCTAGTGCTAGTGTTGCAGTTTTTTAGAAACCCAAAAAGAAACCTAAACATAAGCGAAGATAATGTAGTATCTCCTGTAGATGGTAAAGTTGTGGTTATTGAAGAGGTGTTTGAAAAAGAGTTTTTCAATGAAAAAAGACTACAGGTATCTGTGTTTATGTCTCCCATAAACGTCCACGTTACGAGGTATCCTGTTGCTGGAGAGGTGGTTTTTAGCAAATACCATCCCGGAAAATTTTTGGTAGCTTGGCATCCAAAATCTAGTGAAGAAAATGAGCGTACAACCGTGGTGGTAAGCTCCAAAAAATTTGGAAATGTACTTCACCGTCAAATTGCAGGCGCACTGGCTAGACGTATTGTAAATTACGCAGAAAAGGGACAACAAGTTACGCAAGGAAGTGATAGCGGCTTTATTAAATTTGGATCTCGTGTAGATGTATTTTTACCTATAGGTACAAAACTTGATGTAAAACTCAACGATGTTGTAAAAGGAGGAACCTCCATTCTAGCATCTATTTAAACAAAGTAAACTATTGTAATGACATCACAGGAAATAGACATAGCATTTAAAAAAGCTGTTGAAAGCGTAAATAGGCATGAAGAGCCTTTTCCTGCAGATACATTATTAAAGCTGTATGCCTATTACAAACGCGCTACAAACTCTTGGCACAATCCAAGCAATAGTAAGAAAAAACTAATTTCAGCTTTTAAAACAAATGCACTCTTTCAGGCCCAGCATCTTAGCCAGGACCAGGCTAAGCTGGAATATATAGAAACCTCAACGCATTATTTTTTGTACAGAAAGTAATCTTTAACAAAAAACATTTTTTAACTAAGACTTTTTATTGAGGTTTCGATAGTTTCAATCTTTGCAATTGCATCAGCTTCTTTTTTGCGCTCGTTATCTACCACCTGTTGTGGAGCACCGCTTACAAATTTTTGGTTTTTCAACTTACCTTGTACGCTTTTTAGAAACCCTTGAGTGTATTTTAATTCTTCTTTTAATTTTAATATTTCCTGCGCTACATCAATAGTTCCCTCAATGGGTATAAAATATTCGTTAGACTTCACCCTAAAGGTTAAGGCGCCCTCTACTCCACTTGAAACAGAAGTCATCTCACTAATATTTCCTAGTTTTTTTATAACAACATCGAACTGACTATGTACCTTCTCTGTATTAATTACTGAAAGTGAAACAGCATCTTTAAAAGCAATGTTTTTTTCTTTTCTGATGGTTCTAATTCCAGAAATAACTCCAGCTGCAAACTCAAAATCAGTCAATAAGGCTGTGTCTATTGTTGTTGTTTTGGGCCAATGATTAACAATCAATGCTTCTTGAGGTGTTCTTTTTGAGATTGTATGCCATAACTCTTCTGTCAAAAATGGCATAAACGGATGCAGTATCCTTAGGTTGTCTTCAAAAACAGCAATCACACTATCATAGGTTTTTTTATCTATTGGTGCCTGGTAAGCCGGCTTTACAATTTCCAATAGCCAACCACAAAAATCATCCCATACCAACTTATAACTTGCCATTAAAGCATCACTAATCCTGTATTTAATATAATGATCTTCAATCTCAACAAGTGTTTGCTGTAAACGAGACTGATACCAATTAATGGCAATCTTAGAGGATTCTGGTTGT
>Ga0209192_10001625_pt1 | contig 17472 bp, 27 predicted proteins | sample ArcticOcean_MG_C_11_FD_187433 | JGI IMG/M metagenome (GOLD analysis project Ga0209192, IMG submission 187433) | Marine microbial communities from western Arctic Ocean - ArcticOcean_MG_CB2_154 (SPAdes) (version 2) | ecosystem: Environmental > Aquatic > Marine > Oceanic | place: Arctic Ocean... | reverse complement strand
ATTCATAGTCTCTACATTTATAAAAATCGTTTACATAAGTTCTATTGATTGTGATTGAACCCCAATTACCATTGGCAGAGTTTCCCCAATTTGTATGTGATCTTTTACCTGGTGCTGTGTTTAATGTGTCTACAAACATTGCTGTGTGTGTATTCATATCGTTTGTATAAAAAAGAGCAGAACCAAACAGTCCCCCTAACAATACACAAGCAGCAGTTAATTCTACATTCGTATTTAACATACCACGACAAGTCAAATATCCTGATACAGCTCCAGCACCTGTACCCATATGACTGACTACTTGATTTTGACTACAACTAATAGTCATTAATGATAATAATATAACTAAGTATTTCATTATCTACCTATATCCTTTATCTCTGATCTAGGAATAACTTGATATGCACCTTTATTATAAGCGGGTGCAACTGTAAACTTTTTACTTTCTTCAAGTCGCCAATTATGTTGAGATTCTTGTTTTAAACTGGTGCCGTGTGCCGGAATCGAACTGGCCACCTGATGATTACAAATCAACTGCTCTACCGAATGAGCTAACACGGCAGGCTTTTGAACTGATGTAGTTTCCCACCAGTTTGCAACTGCACTAAACTCTTTAGGATTAATCTTCTTATCAGGATTAACGCCTTTACTAATTAAAAACTTTCTATGCTCTAGTCGAGCTTTCTTTAAACTTTCTGTTTCAGGTAGTTTCTTATTCTTACTTCTACGCTGATGTACATAAAATAAACCCATTAGTTACAATCCTTATTTCTATATTCGTCTGATTGTAAAGCACATTTATAATTCTTATCTGCTTTTGATCTCATGTCAGCAGATATACCATCTAATATAGAAGGCATACTCTTAAATACAACTTCAATAATATCTAAACTCATGTTATGTATTAGTCTTTGTGTTTCGGCATTTGCAATAGAACTCTCATCCATGTCAGTTCCTTTAATCTTTTCGGTAAGTATGTGACCTATAACTGCGGTGTTGTAATCATTTGCTTCTACATCTTTAAATGTAAATGTACAAGATGTAAATACAAGTGCTGCAATTAAAATTTTCATATGATTCATTATACTACAAGTTTTGTCAATAGTCAAGCACTCAAGCATAGTTGAGTTCACTCACATTTTCCCTTCGTTTATATTCGGCTTCTACCATATCTTGTGTCCAATCTTTACCGAACCAAGTATATGTCTCATCAAAGTCTTTTATCAATAAGAATTGACACTTTTGTCCGTAATCGTTATAGTAATCTTCTTCTTTTGGAACTAAGCCTTTAGCATAATAAGAATCACTAAGAACATCAGGATGCTCATCTTTGTAGGTTCTAAAATAATCTTTATCATCTACGATATAAACTTCAGACATATAAAACTGATCAGGATCAGATTCGTGATCTTTTGTAGTTTCATACTTAGCATAGTCTTTGTCTGCCTTTTCTTTTAATTCAGCACAATTATCACTCATCAAACATATTTGAGAATAATCGACATTTCTATATAGAGTCCAAGTATTTGCAAAAGTACCTTGACCTTCATAATCCCAATAGTGTCTAGAATAAACTACATGAAACATATTAACAATTACCTCTAGGTATGTGAACAGTCCAATCACTTGCAAAACAAAAGTCAGATTGAATTGAAGATATATCAACAAGTTTGCGACAATCTTTGACACAAGAATTGTGTTCATCAAAGACTTTAATGTCAGAGAATTGATAACTCTCTATCATTTTGTTGATAACAGAAACAGCACTTTTGTGAGTACTGATTACAACATGATCCCAGCTTCTGGTATCATGTTTTTTATAACATATTGTATATTTTTGATTTTTCATAATGTATCTTTCTTTTTTGTTAATATCTAAATGATCTACTATTTTAATCTGTTGTTACTATATTTCATACGATTGTTTCTTCTCTCTCTATTGACTTTAACAGCATTATAATATTCTTCTCTAAAAGAAGGTGCGTTTGAAAGTGAAAATCTTTCAGCAGCAAGTGATGACATTTGTCTTTTGTAGTTCATAGAGTTAGTGTTTGATTGATATAAGTTGTTATTCATAATGTATCTTTCTTTTTTGTTAATATACATATAGTATACATGAAATTGGTCATATTGCAAGCAAATAACCAAAAAAAATGGATTAAAAAAGTCAATAAAATCAAGGGTTTTGAGGGGGTATTAAAAATAATTTGATTTGTTTCACTATATGAAACACATTTTACACACCTTGGGCGTGAAATATGATGTGGTTTGTTCTATTTTTGTTCTTTTTTACCGATACCTCTAAAGTAGTGTTTTGAAGGATCGTATCTATGAGATACATTATCATACCACCACTTTGAGGCAGCGATTACTAGTACTTTTACCTGTGCCATAATCACGCCTTAGTGTTGTGAAGTTTGAGATATCAAATCAAATTTCGGATTAAGTATTGCTAAAATAGCTTTACTTATCCATATTTAGACAAATTAATTTTTTGATATTTTTTTGAGCGATTCTCTTAAAATTTTTGAGCCACCAATACGAACATTTATAATACCGTTATAGTAGTCATCTGTTTCTAAGACCTTTCTTTCAAACTGTTCTCTTGCTTCTAGATAACTAGCAACACCTCTACTAGGACAATAGTATAGTATCTCTCTAGAGAAACTATCTTCTCCTAGTTTTTCTACTTCGGTAATAAGCTTATCTGATGAACCCCAATAAGTTTTCCAGTCACTTTCTTTTGTGCCTCGTCTCTTATTCTTTTTACCTTTGAGTGGAGGCTTTGTAGTTTTAAATTTTGCTAACTTCTTACCAACATACATCATATTGTTAGTTAGATTAGTTATTAAATATACAAATGCCTCACAACCAGTCGGAAGTTCTTCTACTATATTACCTTGATATGTCCAGTTAGTTCCAGTTTTCATCAATGTCAGTTATGGTTTCTTCATGTACTTCATGTTCTTCACCACAAAAGGGACAAAACTGTTCTAAATAATCATCTGGTAAATCATGTTTTACTATGTAATTAGCAGAACAATTATCACATACAGTCTTTAAATTAGGGTTTATTGTCATAGTTTAAATCCTTTAAATGTTTCTGTTTCTACATCCTGTTTGATGCCACCCACAACATAACTTTCGATTTCAGTTTCTTGTGGTGCGTTTTGCAACCCACGACTATTCAACCAATGTTGAGTCCATGGTAATGGATTGTTTGTTGCTGATGCATCATAAGGTCCTTTTAATCCTATCGCTTTCATTCTTTTGTTTGCCATAAATTCTACATACTGATTTAACAGTTTATCATTTAGACCAATCATAGAACCTTCTCTAAACAGATATGTTGCCCAGTCTTTTTCTTGTTGAACTGCAATATCATACATTTCATAAACAAGTGGCTCACATTCTTTTATAATGTCTAACATTTCTTCATCATTTTCGTTTCTACGATAGTTATTAATAATGTTTTGTGATACTGCTAAGTGTAAGTTCTCATCTCTTGCAATAAGAGATATGATTTTTGCACTACCTTCCATTAACTTTAATTCGCCAAATGCAAATGAACAAGCAAATGAAACATAGAATCGTATACCTTCTAGTATATTCACATTAATAAGAGTAAGATATAATAGTTTTTTCATTTCTCTTAAAGTACCCTTCTCATTCAAGTGATACTGATGAGCATATGTAATAAACTTATCGTATGCCTCTGTTACAGTTTCAGCTCTTGCCATAATCTCTGGTGTTTCAACAATTGTATCTAGTACTGCTGTTGGGTCTGGATAAATATTCTTCATTATGTAAGTATATGAACGACTATGTATTGTCTCACTAAAGTCCCATGCAACAAGCATAGATTCTAGTTCAGGTAAACTACAGAAAGGTAAGAATGCCAAACATGGTCCACGACCTTGTACACTATCTAATAGAGTTTGATACTTTAGATTAGATGTAAAGATATGTTTCTGCTCGTCTGATAACTGTTGAAAGTCATTTCTATCTTTTTGTAATGATACCTCTTCTGGTCTCCAAAAGAAACCTAGTTGTTGTTGATTTAGTTTTTCAAAAATAGGATACTTTTGTTGATCGAATCTTTGTACATTTGGTTCTTCACCGAAGAACATGGGTTGTTTCATCCAGTCTATTTTTTTTGTATTAAATACTTTACTCATTTATATTGCACACGCCTCGCACTCTTCCTGATTTACATCATCATTAGATATTTCTTCTTCTTTTATATCATCATGCCACCCAACTGAATGAGTAGGTTCATCTACATCTGATTTTGCATCATATGTATTTTGATAATAAGAAGTTTTCCATCCTAACTTATATGTAGTTAATAAGTCATTTGCCATTACTGACACTGGCACCTCGCCATCTTTATAGTTCTCTGGATTGTAACTCCAGTTTCCACTTATTGCCTGGTCAAAGTATTTCTGCATAACAGAAACAACATTTATATATCCCTCGTTACTAGGCATATCCCATAGCAATGTATAGAAATTCTTTAGTCTATTATAATCAGGAACAATTTGTTTAAGAGTTCCCTTTTTACTTTTCTTAACTGATAGATAGTCTCTTGGTGGTTCAACACCGTTTGTAGCATTTGATACAACCGAACTACTTTCTGATGGCATCTGTGCTGACAAAGTTGAATGTCTAAGTCCATGAGCTTTAATATCTTTTCGTAAAACATTCCAATCATAACTACTTTTTCTTTTTACTAATGTATCTACATCTTTCTTATATGTATCGATAGGTAATATTCCATCGCTGTATTTAGTTTTATTAAAGTAGTCACAAGCACCTCTTTCTTTTGCTAAGTTATTACTTGCCTTCAATAGATAGTATTGAAATGCCTCTGTAATCTCATCAACTATACTTAATGCTTCTGGATCAGAATACTTAACTTTATTCTTTGCAAGATAGTGAGCAAGACCAATATAACCTATACCCAAACTTCTTCTTGCTTCAGTAGATTTCTTTGCAGCTTCTACTGGATACTGCTGATAGTCTATAATTTCTTCTAATGACCTTACAGATAAATCGCATAGTTCTTCTAGTTCTTCTTTATCTTTTAATATACCTAAGTTAATAGCAGATAGAATACATAAAGCAATTTCACCCTCTTCATCATCAATATGTTTTAAAGGTTTAGTAGGTAGTGTAATCTCTTGACATAGATTAGACATATAAACTTTATCTTTAAAACTAGAATGAGTATTACAATGATCTATGTTCATAATATAGATACGGCCTGTCTCTGCTCTTTCTTTTAATAGATCATTAATTAAAGTTTGTGCTCTTATCTTCTTTTTACTGATAGATGTTTTTCTTTCATACTTCTCATATAACTCATCAAACTCTGGCATACCGAATGCTTCATATAAATCTTTACATTCGTGTGGTGAGAATAAAGTAATTTCTTGATCTCTAATATATCTTTCATAAAATAGTTTAGATATCTGTATAGAATAATCTAACTTTCTTACTCTGTTATCCTCTGAACCTTTATTGTTTTTAAGAACTAATATATCTTCTATTTCTTGGTGCCAGATTGGGAAGTGAACTGTTGCTGATCCCCCTCTAACTCCGTTTTGTGTACAGCAACGAACTGTTGCCTCAAACTTTTTGAGAAACGGAATGACGCCAGTATGTTGTATTTCGCCGCCACGAATCTTCGAGTTGATGCCTCTAATTCTACCAGCATTGATTCCAATACCAGCTCTTTGGGCAACATAGCGACCAATAGCCATATCGGAACTAAAGATACTAGGCAAAGTATCATCGCTATCGACCAGAACGCAAGAAGCAAACTGCCTAAGAGGAGTTCTAACACCCGCCATAACAGGAGTAGGAATGTTGATTTTGAATTTACTAGTTGCATCATAGTATTTTTTAACATATTGTAATCTACTTTCTTTAGGATATTCTGCAAACAATGTTGCTGATATCATCATATACATAAACTGTGGTGTTTCAAAAATCTCACCATTACTTCTATCTTGTACTAAGTATTTATCCATAACTTGTCTTAGTCCTGCATATGTGAAAGTATAATCTCTTTCGTGGTCAATCCACATACCCATTCTATCAATTTCTGCTTCAGTATAGTTTTCTAATATTGCTTTATCATATACACCAGTATCAACACAAGTCTTAATTTGATCTACAAACTTTGGATGTTCCCATAATCTATGAAATAGTTTCTTTCTTAGGGAGAATAATAATAATCTAGCTGCGACATACTGATAGTTAGGACTTTCTAAACTTATTAAGTCGTTAGCAGACTTAATCAAAATCTGTTGTATGTCCTCTGTATTAATACCATCAAAGAATTGTATACCACTATTCATTTCTACATGAGAAGCACTAACACCTGTAATACCCTCTGTTGCATATCCAACCATTGAATGAATTTTATCAATGTTTAATGATTCTTTTCCCTTATCTCCACGCTTAGTTACATACAAGTCTGATTCTGTTACCATTTATACCTTCTTCCAATTGTTAATGTGTTGTAATGCTGTTAGTCCGCAATATGTGTTATTACTTATAAGAGTTTGCACCTCTAGTTTACTTTTTCCTGCAATTATCATGTCGTTAATATCTTTATGTTTCAACGATTTTGGCCATACGACCAAATTAAATTTTTTATCAACAGCATTTATCATACGATTTATTATCTGTTCATTTCTTGGTTCATTATCGAATATCATTGTACATTGTGTATGATTTATTTTAATGTTACCATCACCACCTGCAAGAGCAATAGCATTATCTAAGAATAAACTATCAATAGGACCCTCTGTAATCATTATAGGTTTGTTTAAATCTAATCTATCAAGACCATAAATCTTATCTTTCGTTTCATCAAACTTAATAGTAATATACTTTGGCTGTTCTTTACCAAATGCACGACCTTGAAAAGCAAAAAACTTACCTGTTCTATCATAGAAAGGTATCACTACTCTGGGATGATCGTCTCTTATTGAGGGAAACTTATTAGGAACAATTTCATTAGTCCATTCATAAAACTTAGTACAGAAATAAAACTTATCGTAATGTTCTTTAGGAATAAATCTGTCAAAGACAAACTTTTTTGCTGGGTGTGTGATTACTAATCTATCAAAAGATGTCAACTCATTTAATAGCTTATCATATCTAGTTTTCTTTTGTAAAATTTTAGATGGTGTAAAATCAAATTCAGGCTTTTCTTCTTGCGTTTTACCTTGTTTGAATCTTTCAAATACAAACTCTTTATGCATATTAGGATCAAGATGTTTGATAAGATTACCAAGTGTCTGACCCATGCCACAGTTGTGACATTTAAAAAACATATCAGTCTTTTTTCGATAAAGAAAACCTCTGGCTTTGTTAGATGACTTTTGAGAATCGCCACAATGTGGACATCTGAAATTGTAAAGATAGTCTGATTTTCTTTTGAATTTTTCTAGTCTTGTGGATAAAAGATTAATATATTTGATATCGATATAAGATGACATATAAACACATTATAACACTATCAACCAATAAAGTCAAGCAATTATCTAAAGAAATCAAATAACATACTATCAGGATTAGACATCATAAGTCCAAGTAGAATCGACCCTCCGATAATGAGCCATCTCCACTTTTCTAGTACACCAACTCTTTCAGATAATTGATGTTTCATAGACCTAAGTTCATTTAACATAGTCTGTTCCGATTTTACTTGATGTTCTCTTAGTTCTCTACTATTGGTAGTTATTCTAGAGTGTAATTCTTTTAATTCATTATCCCATTCTTTTCTTCGGGACTCTAAAGTAATAAAGATATCTTCGTCTACTTGCTCTGCTCGTTCTAACTTCGTTTGTTGTTGAACTAACATACTCTTTAGTGATATAGTAATTTCTGTAAGTTTTTCTATTGTTGCTTCTAATCGTAAATGAATAAGCTCACCTGTCTTAGCGTCTTTTTTAAGTAGTGCTATTTCTGTTTTAAGTTTTTCTATATCTGACATGATTACTCCGATTCATAATACTCTTTGTATGATAAAATAATCTGTCTTTGTTCTGCTAATTTATTTCTTATATCAGCAAAATTCAAAGCAAGTTTTTCATATCCTTCATCTGTCATTGCAAATAAAGCATAGTCACCGTTATTATTATTCTTTATCTTTTCAAATACTTCTTTAGCATTATCTTTAGTAATAATAATCCATTCAACACCTTCTAACTCTAATGGCTCAGGTATTTCTAGATTCAGAGGTTCTCTTTTCTTTTCAATCTTATAACTAGTGATTTCTTTTACACTAGAAGCACAACTACTTAACAGTATTGCTATTAGACCAAAAGCTAGGACATTCCCTATTTGGCGTACCATTTAACTCCTCCTCTGTTAGTGGACTACCAGACGCAATCTCCATACATCTTGCAGCACTATTACTTGCTTTGTTTATAATCTTTTCTACTAGACCAGGTTTGTTTTCTGCAAGATTACCTATATCATGCTTACCTAGTCTATTATTTAAACTTGTTTTATCTGCTTGTAATTTTTTATTAAATTGTTCAACTTCTTTAAGTGTAGTTCTTATTTGTCTCAAGTCTTTTGTTTGTTGTTCAATGACTTGATTATTTTCTTCTACAGCAGTTTCTAATTTTATTTGATTTGTTTTTAAAATAGCATTGTCTTTTTGTAGTTTATTAACATACAAATAACCACCACCTGCACCTGCAAGAACGATTATTAACAATGCTATTTTTAATTGTAGCATTACTTGATCTTTGCGTTTACTTTACGGTGTTTGTTCCAAGCCATGAAACCACCTATTCTTAAAGACCAATATGCTAAAAGGTTCATTAAATAGAAACCATTTATTTCAATATTAATATCTCTAAAAATTTGATCTGCTGTCTTTTGACTAATAACACCCATAGTATTTTTTTTGTTCTTTTTTAGTAGTGTCTCGTATTTGTAAGCATAATCGTGTACAAGTCCACCTATTAAAAGAACGCCTACTGGTGATAAAAATGTATGCAAGAATTTTGGTATACTTGCACCATCAAATATAAATCCAGCAGGAATAATATACTTACTTCCGTTTAATTCATATTCAAAATCTTTTGCGATTTCCCAATGTCTAACACCGAGTAACCACATTAAAATCATTTTGAAGAAACCTTTTCCTTTTGTTTTAATCGGGATTGGTTTCATTAACGGAAAATCTGTATATTTAAAATTAACTCTATTATGACCATCTTTCTTATCAAAGAGGTTGATAATAAAGCCTATGATGATTAATGCAATTAGTATTGACCATTGCCAAAATTTCACAGCTAAAGTTATTAATATTTCCATTTTGATTCCTTATAATTTATCCTTGTTTTCTAACGATAGATACAACACCCCATATGATAGCGGCATATGCTGCTATTTTAACAAGTGGTCCACCTAATACAACTAGAAGTCCAAGTGCGATTAATGATGCACCTGACCATGTTGATATCTCTGATAGTCTTTCTTTAATCCAATTCATAATACTTTTCTCCTTTGTTGATTCATCATCACCCCAAGCAGTCATCTCGGGATAATAAGTTAGTTCTTCTTTAGTTCCTTTATCCATTTCTCTCTCACTCTCTTTACATTTTCTTTTCTTCTTAACGGACTTAGTGATGCAATAGGTTTTAAGTAACTTGTAGCAGGTACTTGTAAGCCCATTGAATACTCTTTAACAAAACTTTTAAATGATTTTGGCACTATTACCCTCTAACTTTTTTCGCAAGGTCACTATCTGCTTTACCCCATGTACCAGGACTCTTAGTTACAAAAGAATTAACTCTCGCAAATGCCCATTGTTGTTGAGTAGTGCCAGGTCTATGACCACCTTTCCATGCAGCCATACCTCTATCGTAAACTTTCTTTAGAATAGAATAAGGCATACCTGTTTTCTTTGCTTTGTTTTGTAGACCCTTGATTGCTTCATCAAGTGTCATATCTTCACCATACATCTGTTTAAACTTCTTTGTAAACTTAGATGTTTTAGTTTTAGCACCCTTATCGCCAGGTGCAGGTTTGTAATCTTTTTCGCCATCTGATTTTTTATAATCTTGTTTTGCGAAGTGTGACGCTCTTTTATCTTTATCTGTTTTAGATAATGTCTTGTAATATTTTTTAGGTTGAGTACCATCTTTAGACTTAACATCTGGATCTTGTGCTAACTTTTTATCTTCTACTGGATTTGCTTGAATATTACTTTTATCATTAGCATTGTAAGAAGTTATTGCCATAGCTTTCAACTGTGTTTTTCTTTCTGTAATTTCGTCTTTTGGATATTCTAAATCAGGAACAAGTCTGTCAAGTGTTTCTTTAATTTTAAATCTTCTAAAAAGTCTATCTCTCATGTCATCTTTCCTTTTCTTTTTAACTACTATTGTAGATGAATCATCACCTGTTCCTGCGACAGCAGTACCAGTTGCGTTTGCTGGGGCATCTTCGTATTTAGGACTTTTCTTCTTTGTACCATCTGCTCTAGGTATTAAACCTTTTGCTTTTAGATGTGCTTTGTCTGTAAAACCAGCTTTACCTGCTTTATGTCTTTTCATGGCGTCTGCTGTATTTGGTTTAGACATATAAGTCCTCCGTTGTTAAATAAACATCCCTATACTTGAACACATCATGACCCATAATAGTGTCTGTATGACCTTCATATACTATTTCTTCATCTATATTTATGACTATATCGCCTTCTAAGTTACATATATCCTTATTAACTCTATATGATCCGTGTCTTAGAGGTTCACCATAGTTCTCATTGATTTCAAATTCAAATCCATGTTTCTTTAGTTGTTTATATACTAATTTTTCTACTTGTACATTACTACCATTTTCTTCTCTGAAGAAAGCAATTGCAGCTGCAGCAGCAGAACCTATTGGTCCTCTGACGCCTATTTTACTTAATAATCTTTTGAGATTGAATACAAAACGAATGAGTAATGTGTATGATTTTCTTGCTTGTGCTTGTGCTTGTGAGTTTGGGAATGCCCGACTAAGTTGTTTTGATTTAATTAAGACTTTACCTTTATCATCAATAATGCCCATTTTGAATGCTTGTGTTTTTTTAAAAGGTGTTACTAATATCTTTAAAACTCTATAAGCAATTAAGGCGTCTATTACTCTTCCCATTAAATTTTTCCTAACTGTCCCATTACATTGTGATTGATTGGTGTATTAATCATATCATTCTCTGGCATATAATGTAGAAAAACAAGAAAAGCCTTTAGTATAGGCCAGTGCGGACTATCTATCTTAAAAAATAATAAGGTAGTAGCAGCATCAACACCAAATACATTCGCAAGTATTATTATATGATTAATAATCAATCTTGCTTTTAACTCTTTAGTGGTATCATACTTTCTAAATAATCTTTTCAGATATTTAAATCGTTTCATATCATCTAAATATTCTTGTTCGTCAACACACGCAGGATTATCATAATGCTTGATAGCAAACATATTGATATTCTCGGAGGTTAACTCCTTAAAGTCACTCATAATAAAACCAATCTGTACATATAATATATATGTACTTACTTATACTAAATTTGCAAATACTTTATATGTGTTATTTGATTGTTTTTCCCAATTGAATTCCAGTTTTAAACCACCTTCTTTTTTGTGAGAAATACCATCACCACTTTCAATATCACCTTCACCTGATGTAGTGTTGTCAGATGTTTTTCCATATCTTCCACCATACTGTGAAACTTCTACTACTGTCTTACCATTATTACCTTCAATTTTAGGTAATCTATAAGTTAGACCAATTGTTCCTAGTTTCATTGCTAATTGATGCATAGCAGCGTCTGGTTGTAAGTACTCTTGTTCTGCAATAGCACCAACAAAAGCATTTACTTTTTGTAAAGAATCTGGATTTGCAATGTCAAAAATGCCAACACTACCATTCTCTACTGATTGATGAGAGAACTGATTAGTATATCCGTTTTCATTAAATTGTTTAAAGCTTTTCATTGTAATCTTCCTTTTTCTTTTTTGGCGCTTCTTCAGTTTCAGTAATCTGTATATTAGGATTTTGTGTTAAAACTTCAGATAGAACACCGTTAGCATCTTCATGAGCTTTTCTTGCTCTTTCTGATAGACCATTTAATTCTTCTTTTGTTAATTTTGTCATTAATCTTGTTCTCCTTATGATGTTGCCATATCTAAAGCAAACTTCTTATCTTCAGGCATTGGTGCATCTTTAGTTTCGATTGTTTGTAAAAACATATCGCATTGTTGTATTGCACCTACTAAAGCATTCAAATTGTTTCTCATAGTTTTAATTCTAATTTCACTTTCTTCTATTTGTACTTTAACTGCTTGAAAATCCTTTTCTAGTTCAGATTTTCTCGTTTCAATTTGTTCTTTATTAATCGTTGACATTATATCTCCATAATTTTAATTTAGTAAAGGAGGGGGCGAACCCCCTCCCAAGTGTTTTAGTTATCTTCAGTCAGTTATTATGCGTTAGCAATAGTAACTGGTGTATCGCCAGCAGTAAAGCCAGACAATGCATACACAGTAGCTGAAACACCAACCATGTTGATTTCGTATGCTTCAGGTAACGCAACAGTAATTACGCTGTTTGAGTCACCATCAGAAAATACTGTATCAGTAGTTTGACCTGTTTGATTGTTATCGTTGTGTTGTAACGCACCTTTGAAAAAGATTGTGTTTCCAGCAGTCTTAAAGATGTGAGAAGAAGCGTCTGTAGCAGCACCAATGTAGATAAACTTGAAAGTTAATCCAGCAGAAGGTGTTGGTAAGACATAAGTTGAAGCCTGTGAACAGTCAACAACCATGTTTACTCTACCTGCGTTAGCAGCTGCAGTAAGTGTAGTTGATGAAGCATCAGCTAAAGTAACAGGTGCCGCTAAAGCGTTCATCATTTCAGCGATTGTTACCTTCTTGTTTATTGGTGTACCTGAAGGATCATCAACAACATGAAGTAAATCTTCTCTTGCTGTAGCTGTTCCTAAAGATGTTAAAGCGGTGATTTTTTTATCAGCCATTTTTTATTTCTCCATTTAATTAACCCCTTATGTATTCGGGGAATGTTAGCCCATACATTGAAATTATCTCGTAAGGGATCAAGTGTAAAGGGGATATAATATCCCCGATACAAATATTTATAAGACTTATATACTACTCTTATGCAGTAGTTACGCCATTAAGTATTGTAGCACTTCCAGAAGCACTGCCTGATTGAGTTGCAAGAATTAAACCATCAGCATCTACTGTAAATTCTTCTGCTGCAAATCCATCAGTACCGTCAGTTTCATTGATAAGTTTACCTGAACCATCTTCTAACATAGAAACTCTTCCGTCTAATGTATCAACACCAAAACCAGTTCTCATTGATTGAGTTCCGATCACAGATGTAGCACCATCAGCACCTTCTATTTCCATTGATACAGAGTTCTGTTCAATACCTTCACCAGCGTCAGCAGAGAACAATAAGTTAACATTATCTGCAACTGTAATTGGTTCTGAAACTGTAAATTCAGTTTGATCCTCAACTGCTGTGATTGTTAATGTATTGTCTGTACTAATTCCTGTATCACCATCTTCGGTAGCAGTAATTGAAGCAGCAGGTGTTGAACCAGCGCCACTTACTGTTACTATTTGACCAACAGCGATTGTTCCTGATACACCATCAACTGTAACTGTTGTTGAGGCTGTTAATGCACCAGCAATTGTACCTGAAGCACCAGAAGAAGCATCTAAAACAATACTATCGTCTGATTGTCCGCCATCTGTTTCTGATAGAATACCAGAGAATGTTTCATCATCTGATTGCATTGTTGCAGTACCATTTACATGAATAAATCCGTCTGTAAATCCTAAGTAACCAGCATCAGTAGTGTTTAATCTACCTCTGAATGTTAGTGTGTTTGTACCTGAACCAGATTTGTATTGACAATTAACAGTATTATCTTGTACCATGTCTGTCGCACCTAATTCGCTTAGTGTGATATATACTTTATTAGTTATAGTGTTGTTTGCTGTTGCAGCTGCACTAGTAACTGTCATTGCTTCGTCAAAAGTTAATATTAAATCAAAGTCACTAGCATCGGCATAAGCCCCTGCTGTGTAATCGACTGACATTAAATTTCCTGACTTGAATGTTACCGATAAATTTCTAATTGCTACTAAAATTTCTGGATCAGCACTTGCGTTATCATTACCGGTTGCAGCTGAAGCTGTACCAGGTTGAAATACCCATCCTTTAGCATTTGCATTTACAAATTCTCGGGAGTAACTTGAGTTAGAATCCATAGGTAGACTTTTAGGTCTACTTTCTGCACCACTCGTTTTTCCCCATATTGCCATTTTAATCTCTCCTTATTAATAAGTTTATTGTCTCGTTATATAACATTACTATTTATCAAAATCCTAATCTCTTAAGCTGAGAAATAGTGTTTGAAGCACTGGAATATACTATTCCTATGCCTCCAGCTGCCTTAAATTGTTGTACATTTTTAGGGTAATCATCAATTAATATTGCAGGTCGTCTTCCTAAGTCACTACCTTTCATTGCAAAGTCTTGTTTGTCTCTACGCCTCACTATGTTTATCATAGAGTTTTTTGTATATCCCAGTTCTTTTCGTAACCATCTCATTTTTCCAGGTACACAATTAGGATCTTGTATACTAAAAGCTGATAATATATGTGCATTGTGCTTCTTTATGAAGTTCCAAAGTGATTTACCATCTCTAGTCCAAGGCATATTTGCCCAAAAGTTTTTATATTTTGTTACAGATTCCCAGTCTTGACCACTTCTTAGTCCTTCCCAGTTTTGACCTGTTGCTCTTTTTGCTTGAAGAACAAAGTCACATAGAACGCCATCCATATCGCAGTAGATACGAGGTAAATCCCCTTTTGCTTCTCTATAATAATCTTTGTAGTTTTTCACAAATCATGCCTAGTAAAGTTTACCATCAGGTGCCTTTGAGCCGCCTGAATAAACACCCATTGCAACATCAGGGTTGACTTCTATTTTACTTTTACCTAAACTCATCTTTAGTTTTTTAGTCGATTGAGTTTGTAGTTTAGGTTTCTTTGGTGAGTTCTTATCTAAAATAGCAGCAGCAACTCCTGTTCTTAAAGGAACTTCTCCTGTTTCAGGATTCGGTTCAGGTTTAACTGTTTTGTTTTTTTCGTTCTCTAAAGAAACTTTTAACAAATTAATTTGACCTTGTAATACAACGATTTGTTTTTCTAAAGCATCTGTATCTTTTTCTTTAGATAACTTTGTTTGCAAATCAGCAACTTTACTATCATCCTCTTTTGCTTCATTTGTAGAAGGTACTAAAAGATAATCTCTCAACTTATTCATACTGTTCGCTGCAATAGCAATCTTATTCATCCACCAACTAGGTAAATCACCTTCTGGATTCATACCTTGAAGTTTAGATAACATTTGAGAAGCATCTTCCATTGTCGTTTTACATTGACGAACAGCAGATGCCACATCTGTGTGACCATCTTCTCTTACCTGTCTAAGTGCTTCTTTAAATGTTTTACTATATTTCATTTTAATATCCTCTAGAAGTTTCTGGTTCTGATAACTTAGCGTTAGTTTTTTGTACAAACTCAACTTCTGTGTATTCAAGATTTCCGCCACCACCTGGTCCTATTTTTCTTTGGTTTCTTGCTTTTTCTAAAGCGTCATATGCCTTATCTTCAGCATCTTTTTCACTATTTGCATTGATGACCATAGAAAATTGATCCTCGCCACCTATACCTTTGTAACCTGTCGTGCCTTCAACTTCGTATCTTGCCTCTGTCACACTTTTTTTTTCTACAAAATCTTCTGCTCTGTAGTTTGTTAAAAAGTGTAGATTGTATGTAGTGATAAATTCTCTTACTTCACCCATTGTTATCATACCCTTTTTAGCAGGAGTAGTAATATCTACAGGATTAGATGACTTCATACCTTTTGCTAATGCAGGTGGAAGTTTCTTAATTGTTCCGCCCTTCTTCAAATAGTCACCAATCATCTTATCAATCTCTTTTCCTTTGACATTGATCTCTTGACTTTCTGTTTGATGCATTTGAGCAACAATATCTTGAATACTGCCTGGTTTTGTAATATGATATTTATTTGATTCATTCTTATTACCATACATAGCATTAATCTTTTTCATAGGTTCTTGCATCTTAGGACTATCTTTTACTTGTGCCATATCTGCGCCACCATTGTTTTTAATATCTGCTCTTACATCTGCTCTCATGTATGTGGCATTCATATCTTTCATAGGTTTATCGCCATTTGATTTATGAGGGTCTTTAATCATTGCGTTGAGTTTCATGTTATTCATAGGTGTCATATCATCATCACCAGTTTTCATAGCATTCATTTTACCATATGTTGCTTTGATAGGCATTCTCATTGCAGCGATTTTCATAGCATTCATCATTTCTTTTTTTGCTGTCTCTTGTTTCATCTTCATAGTTGCCATCATCTCATCTTGATTATGAGTTGGTACATGCTTTTCTGAAACAGTTTCAGTATCAGATGGTGCCTGAGCACATTGACAAGCTTCGCCTTCGCATATTGGGCAAGACGGATCTATTGATTCTTTTTTCATAGCATTCATAGTTTTGATGTTCTTGACTGTTGTTTTAGCGTCTCCTGACGCTTGTTTAGCTAATGCTGCCCCGGTTGCAATACGAGCAATGGCAGGTAAAATTTCATTCATCTCATCTTTTTTCTTACCTTTTTCTTTGTAACCACTTGCAAATGCAGCCTTTCTTTGAGCGTCAGAGGAAAATCCTTCTTCTTTCGTAGAAGTAATATTCATACTACCATACTCGTCCATCTTCTTCATCATCTCTTTCATCATTTCTTTCTTCATCATTTCAGACATTTCAGACATTTCAGGCATTTTCTTCATGGCAGTCATCATTTCTTTTTTCATCATTTCCATTTTCTTAGGATCTGTTTCTGCCTTTAACTCTTTCATTTCACTAGACATTTCTTTCATCATCTCTTTCATCATTTCGTCCATCATCTCTTTTTTCTGTTTTCTTGTTGCTGCTTGTCCTATCATTCCACCAAGAGCAGCCCCACCTAATCCCCCAAGTGCTGATTTGCCAGCTAAAGCGCCAAGGCCTATACCTAAAAGACTTTCTTCAACTTTTTTATCGTCTTTTTTTCCTTGTTTAGCAGCGATTGCTTTTTGTAGACCGGCAGGTAATTTCTTTTGTGCAGGTGTTAATTCTTCATTCTTTGCAACATGAGCTTTATCAACTGCTGTAAAGAATTTCTTTTTTTCTTCATCCGACTTTAAATCACCAAGGGAGTTGATCCCAAATTTTTTCATAGTCGCATTGAATTTATCTTTATAAGATTCGTTCATTACTTCTTCCCCCTTAGATTGTGTTTGTTCAGGTACAAATTCTTCTTCTTCTATACCAAGTT
>Ga0209192_10001623_pt1 | contig 17477 bp, 21 predicted proteins | sample ArcticOcean_MG_C_11_FD_187433 | JGI IMG/M metagenome (GOLD analysis project Ga0209192, IMG submission 187433) | Marine microbial communities from western Arctic Ocean - ArcticOcean_MG_CB2_154 (SPAdes) (version 2) | ecosystem: Environmental > Aquatic > Marine > Oceanic | place: Arctic Ocean... | reverse complement strand
GATTGCTTGGCCCATCTAACGGTGTGTGTGTAGTAGTAGAGGATGTGATCAGTGCTATAGTTGTAGCGCAACTCATGCCTAACACGACAGGCTTAGCCATACTTGGTACGTCACTAGGCCCAGCGCATATGGAACACATAGGAGATTTCTATAAGGTTATCATAGCGTTAGACCCTGATGCTATGAGTAAGACACTAGCGTACAAGCAAGAAGTAGAGGCGTGGACAGGTAAGAAGACCAAAGCTTTTAGGCTTGACGATGACATTAAATATAAGTTAACCTCTGATGTAGAGAGAATGAAGGATATGATAAATGGTTGATGTAGATACCTTAGTACAGTGCGGTACATGCGATGATGTACTTACTGATATTAACTGGCCCAAAGATTGGCGCAGTATAAACAGAAAACAATGCAGTGTTTGCAGAAGTAAATATGATGCAGCAAGTAACGCTACCCGTATGTGGGTGAATGGTAAAAACATAAGTAAAACACACCCGCTTCACAAAGCAGGGCGCTACAAATCATTTGGTGATATGGCATTTAGTTCCTTGCAAAACTATGAGAACATAAAGCAAGGATATGTGTATGCTATAAGCAATGCTGCATGGCCTGAGTGGATCAAGATTGGCAAGGCTGTTGATGCAGATGATAGGCTCAATAGCTATCAGACAAGCTCACCCATGCGTGACTACAAACTTATACACTCTGTATACTTTGATGATCGTAATGTAGCGGAGCTTAAGGCACACACTATAGCACAGGGTGTGGGTACTCGTAGGAACGAATGGTTTAAGATGACAGCGGAGCAAGCCCTTGAGGTACTAGCTAAGGTAGCTAATGGATAGCTTGAAAGACTTCCTTAAGGAGATGGGGCTTGAGGGTACACACCCTCTCCCTACCACACGTAGGCCCGACTACCTTGAGAAGGGTTACTACATAGATCCACGTGACAGCAATGGTGAGGTGCCTTTCTGATGAAATACATATGGTTACTTATTTGGTTTCAAGTACTGCCTGAGCAAGGAGTTAACTACCACCACCTTAATACATTTAAAACAGATGTCTTGTGTGGTGCAGAGTTGACCAGTGCCAGAGTTATGTCCAATCATTCGACTGAAACTATAACATGTTTAAGGATAGAATTGGCGGATATAAAAGATGAGTGAACAAGTGCAGCTTGATCTATTTCTTACATTTGTAGAGAAGGATACTACTGGTAAGGTTTGCATCTGGTGCGATACACATAAGCCAATGCTAGACTTTGGACTATACAACAGAAATGCAGACGGTAGAGATAATAGGTGTAGAAAGTGTATCAGCCACAGCACAGGTATAATAGCGATGCTTAGAAAATATGCACCAGAGAAACCTGAAGTCTGTGAATGCTGCCTCAAGCCACCTAAGAAAAAGTTTGTACTAGATCACTGCCATCAAGGGGAAGTATTCAGAGGGTGGTTGTGTGACCACTGTAACTTAGCTATAGGTATGTTAGGAGACAACATAACAGGCATAGAAAAAGCACTAGCATACCTAAAGAAACACGAGAGGTTAAACAATGATTGATGTAACATACATAGACCACATGGGTACTGATCTATCAGTAGTCAATGCAGCAAGGGTTAGCTTCAACAAGACAAGCAGCTGGGAACTTACTGATTGGCGTGACAGTGAGGACTACGCTAGAAAAGAAGTACTAAGCGAGGCTGACACCAAGCTAATCAACTACCTAGCTAAGCATAAACATACCTCACCCTTTGGTCATTGCTTTGCATCCTTCCACATAAAGGCACCTGTGTTTGTAGCAAGACAGCTGGTCAAGCATAAGTTCCTACGTTGGAATGAGATCAGCCGTAGGTATGTTGACAGTGAGCCTGAGTTCTATATACCTGATCAATGGCGTGGTAAAAGTGACGATAAGAAGCAGGGTAGTAGTGATGATACCCTATCTAATCTAGATGGTATACCTATGTATGGCCTTACAGTTAATAAGGAAGTGTATCAAAATCGTCATCGTAAAGGCCTTCGTACTATAGGTACGCAGCATATGGCAAACCTAGTAAATCAAAAAGCTTACCACCTATATAATAACATGATCACAGCAGGTGTATGTTCAGAGCAAGCACGTATGGTACTGCCACAGTCTACCATGACTGAGTGGTACTGGTCAGGTAGCCTTGATGCCTTCGCTGATATGTGCAATCTTAGGTGTGCAGGTGACACACAACTAGAGACTAGGTTAGTAGCAAATCAAATCTGTAACAGTATGAAAGAACTATTCCCTGTGTCATGGTTTGCATTAAGATTGGAGAAATAAGTATGAGTATGTGTGGTGAGATAGAGAATATAGAAAGTAAGATAGGCTCATTAGAGGTAGACATCCAGTTGGCCCGTAATGAACTACGGGAGCTATATGAAATGCTAGACCATATGCAGGAGGAGACAAGGGCTTACATACGGCCTATGACAGATGAAGAGCGACACCGTTCTATAGAAAGAGGTGAGAAAAGATGATGGAATTAGCTTTAATAAGAACTCTTATGGACAAGGAGTTCTATGACAACAACAAGGGCATACGTTGCCCTGATGAGTTGTTCAGTAAAGATGTCCGTAAGATTAAGCAGACACTAGACTACGCAATGAATACATATGAACGTACCTTAACTGCATCTGAGCTTGAGGCATTGTTCTTTGCTCACAACACAACGATGACTACTGCTAACAAGCAGGTGTACAATGATCTATTCAAGCGTGTGTCTCGTGAAGAATCTATGAACAAGGACATAGCTGATGAGGTAATGTCTAAGTTGTTCCAACAGGTACTAGGTAATAAGCTTGCCAACATAGGGTTCGACTATGTTAATGGATCATTGGATAGCCTTGAGCCTGTACGTAATCTATTGCATATGTATCAGGATGACTTCACCCCTAACCTTAAGCTAGACTTTGGTGACATATCTATTGATCACCTACTCAAGTCCAATGACATCCAATCACAATGGAAGTTCAACATCCCTAGCTTGACACGTAGGGTAGAGGGTATCAGTGGTGGTCACTTGATCATAGTAGGGGCACGGCCTAACACAGGTAAGACATCCTTCCACGCATCCTTGCTGGCTGCACCTAACGGCTTTGCATCTCAGGGTGCTAAGTGTCTCATACTATGCAACGAAGAAGCTTATGAACGGGTGGGCGCACGTTACCTTAGTGCTGCATCATCCCTATCTATGGAGGAGGTGAAGGGTAACTATGCCTTAGCTGCATCACGCTACCAGCCAGTGCGAGAGCAGATCAATCTGTATGACAGTACAGGTAAGGACATGGCGTGGGTTGAGGCTATCATCAAGGCTTACAAGCCTGACATTGTAGTGCTAGATATGGGGGATAAGTTTGCTGTTAAGAACAGTGACAAGTCAGATGTGTACCTTAAGAATGCTGCCATCCATGCACGTAACATAGCCAAGCAATATAACTGTGCAATGATATGGATGTCCCAGCTATCAGCAGATGCTGAAGGTAAGATCAATGTAGATCAATCTATGCTGGAAGGTAGTAAGACAGGCAAGGCAGCGGAAGCTGACCTAATGGTACTGATTAGTAAGAACCCTGTGCTAGAGGCAACAGAGGATGACACCGTAGATTCACAAAGGTACTTGATCATTGCAAAGAATAAGCTTAAGGGAGGATGGCACGGCAAGGTAACGTGTGAATTGGATGGAGCTAGGGCACAGTACTTAGCATAGAAAGGAGTAGACTATGGAATTAGTTCTTGATGTAGAGAACACAGTCACACACAGGGGTGGCAAGATGCACCTCGATCCTTTCGAGGCAACCAATAAGCTTGTGCAAGTAGGTGTACAGGAAGTTGTGTCAGGTAAGCAGGACATATATAACTTTGATCACGCAGAAGCTAACGACTATGATGGATCACAAGCCAAGCAACTGCAAAGTAAGTTGGATACTACTACCCTATTGATACTACACAATGCACAGCATGACATGCCGTGGCTATGGGAGAGTGGCTTTAAGTATAAGGGTGACATATACGACACTATGTTAGCTGAATACGTCTTGATGCGTGGCAATCACGTAGAGATGACAAACACAGGAGCCTTCAAGAAGAAGTCTCTCAGTCTAGAAAACTGTGCAGTACGCCGCAACCTAGAGTTCCAGAAGGATGACACTCTAAAGAAATACTTTAAGGAAGGATACAACACTAGCGAGATACCACTGAAAGAGCTTACCTATTACTTACAGTGTGACCTGTCCACTACACGGGCATTGTACGTAGAGTTACAGGAAGACTACGCTAAGCCTGATTCGGAATCTCTTATCAACATACGTGACATTACATTCAAGGTATGCCTGACGCTATCTCGTATGTATTCATCTGGTATCAAGGTAGACCTAGATGCCTTAGCTTCTGTGCGTACTGAGTTCGAGCAAGAGAAGGCTGACATTGAGGGGCGCTTACAGGTCAAGGTACGTAACCTTATGGGTGATACACCTGTTAACCTTAACAGCCCAGCGCAAATGTCTGAGGTAGTGTACAGTCGTAAGCTGGTTAACAAGAAGGAATGGGTGCAGCTATTTGAGCACACTAACACAGACAAAGAGTATAGGGATGCAGTCAATGCCAACACAACAATGGTACGTAAGACTTCTGCCTTCACCTGTCCTGATTGTAAGGGGGTTGGTAGTGTATATCGTACCAAGAAAGATGGTACAAAGTTCTCACGCCCTAACAAGTGTAAGTCCTGTGACTCAAGAGGTTATCAACTCAAGCAGTCCAACGAGTTGGCGGGGCTGGGGTTCATGCCTCCTAGTAAGAAATGGGTAAGTGCCAATGGCTTTAGCACAGGTAAAGATAATCTATCTTCTCTCATGTCTACAGCTAAGGCTAACAACATGGACAGTGCATTAGATTTCCTTAAAGATCTTAAGCGTCTGTCTGCTATATCAAGTTACCTATCCTCATTCGTTGAGGGTATATCAGTGCATACAAAGGATGATGGGGTGCTTCACGTAGGCCTTACCCAGCACATCACTAGTACTGGTAGGTTCTCTGGACGCAACCCTAACATGCAGAACATGCCACGTGGTGGTACATTCCCTGTTAAGAAAGTGTTCGTGTCTCGTTGGGATGGTGGGTACATAATGGAAGCCGACTTTGCCCAGCTAGAATTTCGTGTAGCAGCATACCTCAGTCAGGATACGTTAGCTATGACAGAGATCAGCACAGGGTTCGATGTACACAGCTATACTGCAAAGGTTATCACTGATGCAGGGCAGAGAACTACCCGTCAGGAAGCTAAGGAGCACACCTTCGCCCCACTCTTCGGCGCTACAGGTTATGGGCGTAGCCCAGCAGAGGCAGCGTACTACCACCACTTCATTGAGAAGTATGAGGGTATTGCTGCATGGCATAAGAAGTTAGGTGACGCTGCCATACGTTACCAAAAGATTACTAATGAGGGGGGCAGGCAGTATGCTTTCCCTAATACAGAGAGGAGGCCAAACGGACTACCAACAAACTTTACTATGATAAAGAACTATCCAGTGCAGGGGTTTGCTACTGGAGATATTGTACCTGTCGTACTGGTTGAGATGGAGAGTAGGCTCATGCCTATGCGGTCTAAGCTGGTCAACAGTGTACACGATTCAATGGTCATAGACATACACCCTTACGAGAAGGATCAGATAATAGAGATCATTAACTCCATGAACATGGACCTACACCAAATCATCTATGACAACTACAAAGTTAAGATGAATGTGCCATTACTTTTAGAGGCAAAAATAGGTCATAACTGGCTTGACACTAAAGACGTATGAGGTTATAACTTAGCTTCTCTAACAATAAACATATCAAAGGATGATAAACATGAATACAGAATTAACACTTAGCGTAGACGGTATGTCTCTTGCCGAAGCAATGGGTATCAGTACTGGTGGAGGTGGCGCAACATCTCAGTCTACATTAGCACGAGTGAATCAAATACACTCAGCACTTACCGTAACCGACAAGGATGGTGATGAACACATCAAGGTTCCTGTTGGTGCCTACAAGATTACTATGTCTGATGGTGAGATTGTGTACAGCAAGACACTATCTGTACGTATCTTCTCACAGCGTCACCAGTGGCAACGATGGGATGCGGAAGCTAAGGCAATGCATAAGACATTGCTGGCACCTAACCTTAACTCAGACCTAAAGGATACTACGGGTGGCTTTAATCTAGGGCGTCCATCAGGTTACATCAAAGACTTCCAATCATTACCAGAGGAAATGAAGGGTGTGATTCGTGCAGTTAAACGAGTACGAGTAATGCTTGGTGTACTCACATTGGAAAAACCTACTGATGATCTGGGTAACCCCATCACTAACGTCTGGGAAGAGATTCCGTTTGTAATGGATGTGAAGAACACTGAATCCATGAAGACTATGGATGCAGCCATCAGCCAGATCGTAAGCAAGAAGCTTACCCCTGTCGAGCATACCCTTAAGTTAGGTAGTGCTAAGCGTGACCTACCATCAGGTGGTAAGTACGCTATCATTGTACCTTCCTTGGGTGAGCAAGTACCCTATGGTATAACAGATAGTGCAATCTTAAAAGACTTTATTGATTGGATCAAAGGTACTAACAACTGGATTGAAGGCAAGCATAATGAGGGGTCTATAGGTCAGTTGTCCTCTGAGGAAGCTGCAATGGTAGGGTCTATCGTAGAAGTGCGAGAGTTCGAGGGATGATACACCCTGCTGAACTATCAGTACACTCCTTCTTGCGGTCAGCTATCAATGGCACAGCAAGTATGAGTGAAGAAATAATACAGCAAGTAGCCACGGATGTGGCTGCTGCACTCAACAAGCAGTTCAATGGTGGCCCTCGTGATGAGTTTCGTCTACGTATGTCAAACATTGGTAGGCCTAGATGCCAGCTGTGGTTCTCTAAGAACAACCCTGATACAGATGTACAGAAGCCTACATCATTTATGTTGAACATGTTGATGGGCGATTGGACTGAGGCTATGTTCAAAGGGGTACTACGTGCCGCTGGTGTTGACTTTGGTGACAACGATAAGGTTGCACTTAAGGTTGGTGATGCCACCATCAAGGGTGAGTATGACATGGTGTTGGATGGTAAGGTAGATGACGTTAAGTCTACTACGCCTTACGGTTACGACAACAAGTTTGCCAGCTATGATTCACTGGCTTACTCTGATGACTTCGGCTATGTATCACAGCTTATAGGATACGCTGTTGCATCAGGTAAGGATGTTGGTGGATGGTGGGTGATCAATAAAGTGAATGGGCAATTCAAATATGTAACAGCTGAGACTGCTGATGTTGAAGAGGTGATGTCCTCTATCAAAGGTACAGTTGACTACATAAATAATGATGAGCCATTTGAGCGTTGCTTTGAGGCAGTGCCAGAGACATTCAGAAAGAAAGCTAGTGGTAACCTTAAGCTTTGTAAGACTTGCTCATGGTGTGATCATAAGAAGAAGTGTTGGCCTGAGCTAAAAGAACTACCGTCAAAGGTATACACAGGAAGTAAAGCCCCGCCTATGGTGGAATACATTTCAGTAGAAGGATAAGAAAGAACATGACTAAGATTACACTAGAAGATATTGAGTATGAGTCAGAAGACTTCTCAGAGGATCAAACATCTTTGCTTAAGGAAATCCAGTATAACGGAAACATTAAGCGGCAGTTAGAATATCAACTGCATAGTATATCTATTGTAGGTAACGGTTTAGTAGACCGACTTAAGAAGGCACTGGTTAGTGAAACTATTCCAGACAAAGATGCCAGCAACTAAACGGTATCACGCTAAAGGTAAGTACAAGAGTGGCCTTGAGAAAGAAACTGCTCTTGTTCTTACTAAGTGTCAGAAGACTGTACGCTATGAACAGTTGAAGATAGAGTGGGAAGACTTACACTATCGCACTTACACACCTGACTTTCAATTAGACAATGGAATACTAATTGAGACAAAGGGAATATTTGATTCAGAGGATAGAAATAAACATATAGAAGTCCGTAAGCAACACCCTGAGTTAGACATTAGGTTTGTATTTAGTAACGCTAAGTCTAAGCTTTATAAGGGTGCTAAGTCTAGGTACTCTGAGTGGTGTGATAAGCATGGGTTCCTGTGGTCACACAGAGTTATACCTGAGGCTTGGCTTAAAGAAACAGGGAGCGTAATCAAAGCAGATCGTATCCCCCTTAAGTATGAGAAGATAAAACGATGACGTATGAATTAGGAGATGATGAAGTTGCTTTTATTATACGACCCTCTAGCAAAGGCTCACTGGAAGGATGGGATGGTACGGTATCTACAGGTATAGCAGTTGGTGATAACTTTTGTTACCCTGACACAGTACTACATGACTTGGTTTATGTAGCCACCTTATGTAGTGCCTTCTTAGATTTGATGGAGATAGATGAAGAGGTCATGGAGATGGTTGTTGATCATAGACGCAACCTAATGCTGCAGGAAATTGATAGGAGACAGGAAGAAGATAAGCCTTTACAAGAGTTGAAAGGTGAGGTAATAAGCTTTAACGCTTATACAAAAACAAAGGGTAACGCATGACTAATTTTGATCCAGTTGAACGTCCCGCCCACTACAACATGGGTGGCGTAGAGTGTATTGATTACATCAAGCAAGTAGTAGGCTTGGATGGGTTCATTGCTTACTGTCACGGCAACATGATTAAGTATCAGCATCGTTACCGTTACAAGCAGAAGCCATCAGAAGATATGCTTAAAGCCGCATGGTACTTAGACAAAATGAATGAAGCTCTAGCGGAGAAGCATAGATGAAGGTAAAGTCTTTCAGCGTCACGTTCCTACTTAACATTGATGATAATAATAATATACTAGGATCATATGAAGACGCACACATAGATGACGTTAGTGATCTTGTAGTTGATACATTCTATGATATAGATGATGTTACCGTACAGAATATCTTAGTAAAGGAAAGAGATAAATGATTACTAAAGAAGACATAGACGCACTCAGGTATAAGACAGACATAGAAGCATACAATGATAAGTATAAAGAAGATGGCACACTAGTAAATGAGCTAGCAGCATACAGCCATTGGGCAGAAGGTTTAGTACTAACTAAGGGTGACAATAGGTTATTAGAAAACATACTAGGTTTAGTGGGAGAGGCAGGTGAAATAGCAGAGAAACTAAAAAAGAGTTTAAGGGATGGTAATAATCTAGATATTGCTGGACTAAAGTTAGAGTTAGGCGACCTCTTGTATTACATAGCAGTTACTGCTAATCATATAGGAAGTAACTTACAAGAGATTGCTGAAATCAATATTGAGAAACTAAACAGCCGCAAAGAACGTGGCGTATTACAGGGGTCAGGTGACAACAGATGAATAACTATCTACCAACAGACTACCAATCATTCATACACAAGTCACGCTATGCACGTTGGCTGGACAAAGAGGGAAGGCGTGAGACTTGGGGCGAGACAGTAGCAAGATACATGGAGAATATCGTATTACCTAACGCTGGTAGTAGCTCATACACTAGGCAGATTGAACAAGCTATCTTATCATTGGATGTCATGCCAAGCATGAGGGCCTTGATGACAGCTGGGCCAGCTATGTCACGGGATAATACAGCTGGGTACAACTGTTCCTACCTACCAGTAGATGACATGAAAGCTTTTGATGAGGCTATGTTTATCTTGCTGTGTGGTACAGGTGTAGGGTTCTCCGTAGAGCGACAGTCCGTTACTAAACTACCTGAGATTCCTGAGTTGACTGATAGTGATACAACTATAGTAGTCAAGGACAGCAAGGAAGGCTGGGCTAAGTCTCTACGTGCCGTGATCTCTCTACTGTATGCTGGTGAGATACCTAAGTGGGATGTGTCTCTTGTTCGTCCAGCTGGTGCCAAGCTTAAGACATTCGGCGGTAGAGCATCAGGCCCAGCGCCTCTGGTTGACCTGTTTAACTTTGTCATCAAGACATTCAAAGACGCACAGAACCGTAAGCTCTCATCTCTTGAGTGCCACGACATCATGTGTAAGATTGGTGAGGTAGTCGTGGTTGGTGGAGTTCGGCGTTCGGCTATGATCAGTTTGTCAAATTTGTCTGATGATCGTATGCGTCACGCTAAGTCAGGTGCATGGTGGGAGAATAACAAACAACGTGCCTTAGCTAACAACTCTGTATCGTATACTGAGAAGCCTGATAGCTTATCATTTATGCGTGAGTGGATGGCATTGGTTGAGTCAGGCTCAGGTGAGCGTGGTATCTTCAACCGTCAGGCATCTAAGGTACAGGCAGCTAAGAATGGACGCCGTGATGCAACGTATGAGTTCGGAACAAATCCTTGCAGCGAAATAATTTTACGACCAATGCAATTTTGTAACCTAACAGAGGTAGTGATACGTGCAACGGACACCATTAGTGACCTAGAGAAGAAGGTTCGTATGGCTACCATACTTGGTACTATCCAATCATCGTTCACTAAGTTTCCCTACCTACGTAAGATATGGCAGAAGAACACAGAAGAGGAACGTCTACTAGGTGTGTCTATGACAGGCATCATGGATAATGCTTTGATGACAACAAAGAATGCTGGCTTGGAGAAAACACTTGAGCATCTCAAATCTATCGCTGTTATTACTAATGCTGAGTGGGCTGACAGGCTTGGCATCCCTGTCGCTACTGCTATCTCATGTGTTAAACCTTCGGGCACGGTTTCACAACTTGTTAATTCAAGTTCAGGCATACATGCTCGTCATTCACCCTACTATATTCGTACTGTACGTGGTGACAATAAAGACCCACTGACACAGTTCATGAAGGACCAGAAGATACCTAACGAACCTGATGTAATGAAGCCTGATCAGACTACCGTGTTCAGCTTCCCTATGAAAGCTCCAGATGGTGCAATAGTTACTGCTGACATGACTGCCATTGAACAGCTAGGGATGTGGTTAGCCTATCAAAGATCATGGTGTGAGCATAAGCCATCGGTAACTATAAATGTTAGAAACGATGAATGGTTTGAAGTAGGAGCATTTGTTTACAAACACTTTGATGAAATGTCTGGTGTATCTTTCTTGCCCTTTGATGAGCACACCTACCAGCAAGCTCCCTACCAAGATTGTAGTAAGACAGACTACAAAACCCTTCTATCTTGTATGCCAGATGCAATTAATTGGGAAGATTTATCTGACTATGAGAAAGAAGACAACACTGCAGGGAGTCAGACACTAGCGTGTTCTGGTGATTCTTGTGAAATCGTAGACTTAGTATAAGGAAATAACATATGACTTTTTTATCAGCAGCAATAGTAGTTCCTATTGTAGTACTCTTCTTAGGTACAGCCGTAACGGAGGTAAGTGCTAACATGGCCTACCTCATTGAACCTGAGGTTACCCAAGTAGTGGAGTAGTAAAAGTGAAACTAGAACAAGAAGCACAAGAGCATATCCAATCTAAACGTAAAGAGTTCCTAAATGAATTAGCTGATCGTATGGAAGAAGTGGAAGTGTTTATAAGTGACAGCCTATGGCCTTGTGATGAGAGGACCAAAGCTCTAGATAATTACACAGAGACATTCCTGTGGGCTAGATACTGTGCTGAGAAGCACGGGCTTAAGTAAAACTAAAAGGGGCAGCACTAAGCTGCCCTTTCTTTTGTCTAACTTAATCTAAAGCTCTTTTAGCTTCACTACTTGAGTAGGCATCAGACAAATCTAGGTAGTCAACCAAGAAGTTTAATTGATTTTCATCTAAGTCTGTTATCTTCTTGTCTATATTTAGTTTATTTAGAGCTTCTTCAACATCATCTTTAGAAACACCACTACCTTTCCTACTTAACTTATAAAGATTTAGTGTCCTTGAATCCTCAGGATTAATACTATTTTCAAAGAGTTCCACAGTCTCTTTGTTGGAGCGAGTAAGGGTAAGTCGTAACATTTCAGTACGAGACTTTGTATCTCCGTTCTTCCACTGAGGACTTTTTATAACTCTATCAGCATTAAACTCTAAGGTTGATACTATATACTTGTTAATATCATTTTGTATCTCTGGTATAAAAGACTTTATGTCAGTGCGCCACTGTGGCATTCCTACCTCATTAAACATACGCTGTATAGATGTCTGCGCTGGAACTTCCCTGTAACCAAAGATTCGTCCTATAGGTGCCATAGCACGGTCCCTAGTTAATGCGCTATACTTCTCTGGTGCTAACTCAACACCACTTAGTCCTGTAAAGATTTGATCTACGTAACGAGTAGACTTGTTGACCCACTCAGATCCTTGCTTACGATCAATAGGTATATAGTCTTCTCCTCTACTTAGGGCAATGACTTGATTTACAGGATCAAAAGGTCTTGTGTATGCACTTAAGTACATAGCGCCTGTGTCTTGTACAATCTTAACTAGACCATCTACAACTGCCACATCTTTATTTTCTGCTATATCAGCGAATAGATCAAAGGTCATCTTACCTGACTCACCTAGTTGTCGTGTAAGGTTTTTAGTACCAAACAAAGTTACGACTTCTCTAAACATCTCAGGTGGTACTTTGCCATCTCTAGCTACATGAGCACCCATACGTCCTATAGCTTTGTAGAAGCTGAAAGGGAAGTCATATGTGCGGTCACGTATTGAGCCATCACTCCCCCTCTCATCAAATAGAGACAGACCCTCTTCCATGTTCTTGTATTCACGAGCCGTTGTAACACCAATAAGAGACACGCCCACTGCAGACTTAGTGAGTAGCTCTAGTGGATCTCTACTAGTCCCTGCAACGTACTTATGTACTAAGCTGATACCTGTGTGATCAAACATATGACCCAATGTATTGTTAAAGAACTGACCAAAGGGAACCATAGCACCCACCACAGGATACTTTCGTAAGTCTTCTATGACCCTAGCTGCACCTGTAAGTAAACCTTCTCCACCCTTAGCACGATCTCCTCCATACGACTTAGCGTAAACGTTACGTAGTGCATCTTCAACAGCGGCGGCTTGTATAGCAACGTACTCATCACCCTTCATTAGCTTATACAAGTTAGGGTCTTGTAAGAACTCTGAGTAGGTCATACCATAATTAATACGGATTTGTTTATCTAAGGCGTACATAAACTCTTGTGACTTCGTGTACATATCCTGAGCCTTAACACCATACATAGTCTGAGCTAAGTCCATGAGCTTCTCAAAGCCCCCCGGCTTTTCAATGGCACTCATATCAATGCCTATGTTTTTATAAACATCATCAAGCTCAATGCCGCCAGACATATAACGGAACAACTCCTTAGAAGACTTAGGGTTTGCTGCAAGGAAAGAATATGCAGCTTGCTGTGTAGCATAGGGGCTTACTAGGTTTGTAGCTTTCTGACGCTGTAGTGTAAACATAAGCTTTGATTTAGTAGCAAAGTCTGTTGCTTTAGTATTCCTACCAATAGCCATCTCACCTAGAGCACGACCTCCGTACAACGCACCCCTAAGAATATCTCCTGCAGATTGCATAGCTGTTGCGTTAGCCCAGCCGACAAGGTTAAGTGCAGTTGTGCCGGGGTGTGTAATCAACATACGAATCATATTCTGCTGTAGTCCCGAAGTGCCATCAGATATTTTATCACGAAGATTTTTGGTAGGTGCATCAAGAGTTTCTTCTACAACTTCATTGTATTTCTCTGCAGCAGTCTGCCCCTTAGCTAGCTTTAAACTCTGGCTAAGTTTGGAGAAGGTGTTCAAGGTACGACCTGCCTCACTAGCTATACTAGCTAACGCATCCATGCCCCTGACCAAACCCATCTTATGGAACTCAGGCAACTTCTGCATAGTAAGTTTGTAAAGAGAATTAACTTCTGTCCTCGCTTCCTTAGGTAAGGCTTTAATAGTATCAGTTAAGAAGTCTGTAAAGTTTGCAAAATTATCACCCTCGTTAGATAGCGATATACCGAAGTCATCAAAGATGTCCTTTAGTCCTTTAAAACTATTAGCATCATCAGCTACGCCATGAAAGAATGCACCAAGCAACTCATCTCTACGTGGATCAGACGCTTCTTCTGCTGTTCTCCGTAGCTTATCTCCATTATTTACTTTAGCTGCCCACCTTGCTGCAGCAGTTGTACTCTTAGTAAGTGCTTTTTGAAACTCAGCAAAGTCCATATTCTTAATGGCTTCTCTGTTGCTCTTCTTGCGTTCCTTGCTTGCTAGCTTAAGGACTGCTGCCTCTGTTGCGCTTGCATTGTCATATGCTTGCATAAACAGGCCTAGTGATGATGAGCTATGAGGTGCCTTACTCATGAGAGTAAGTCCATAGGCTAAGCCACCACCGAATACACCTGTAACACCTGTGAGAGCACCCTGCAGTACGCTGTAGTTGTCTGGCACAAGACCACTTTCGGAAACTCTCAAGGCCTTCTGATATACAGCATCAACAGTTACAGCAGCAGCACTATCAAACGCAGCAGTAGCTATTATTTCTTTACGTCCTAGCTTTTTTATGCCTGCAGCAAACGCCCCTTTTGTAACACCTTCAACAGTTTCGCCTCTAATGATCTGGCCTAGTACACGCTGCTCAATCTTAGTAGCTTCTACCTTCATAGCTTTAGTAAGTGTACTTCCAACAGCCTTCTTACCTAGTGAAGCTGTGTACTCACCTACAAGTTTCTTTACTGTATCCTTTGCAATCTGTGCTGCAACTTTAGTAGCCCCGCCTGCAATAAGTTTGCCGAAACCTAGAGACACTAAGTTAATAGGATCAACTATAAGGGCACGAGCATAGTCACCTACAGCATCAGCCTTCTGTCCAAACGTATACTCTTCAGAGAATGCACCCTTCATGTTATCAAAGAGTGCATATGCCTGACCTGCAGCTATCTTCTTTGTCTCATTGTCTGTGTTGAGATAGGCTAACTCTGTTCCTGTTGTTACAGTCTGACCAAAGTTAAATTTACGCATGTGATTAACATAGGAGTCTATTATCTTCTGACGCCCATGCCTACTTTCTTGCATACCAAAACGCTGTTCCATATACTGACCAACCACAGAAAAGTTCTTGTCAGTCATAAGGTCATTTATAGTCTCAGCAGAAGGTAAAGAATTTACTGCCTCTCTTGTAGCAATCTCTGGATCATCAGGACCAAACGTTTCAGAGTTATATAGCTTTGCAGGTTCAGATACTGGCTTATCTAAATCTTCATCCTCACCTAATACCTCAAAGTTATATAGCTTTGCAGGTTCAGATACAGATTTAACTACATCATCCTGTTCCTCCTCACCTAAAACCTCAAAGTTATATGCAACCATTATTTAAATTCCCTAATGTCTACTTTTCCTATAGCTCCAGCACCTGTCTGATCTATAGTGTACGGTCTATTTCTATAAATAAATTGACTACCTTGCTTTAGCTCTCCTGTTTTTAATTGGGCTTCTACAGTATTAAAGGAAGCTATTACTGGCAGGGCTGCATACTCATCCTCCGTAAAGTCATAGGCCGCTGGCACCATCTCTGTATAAGGCTGGCCCCCTGCTGCACGAACATCATCAGGATCATTGTACCCCACCTCTTGCTCACTATCTCCATAGTTACTTAGGCTTCGCCACCAACTACCTAAGGTCTGAGTTTCCTCTTCAGCAGTAGGTAAAACCTCACTTATATCAATATCTATATCATCTATATTTTCTGCTATTTTAATAACTGTACTTTGAAGATCTTCTGGTAAGCTCTCAATACCTTTACGCAACCTTTCTTCTAAGGCTTCTATAGTTTCAGCAGAAGAATTGCTCTCTTTAGCTGCAGTAAGCAAGGCCATTATATCTGTCTGATCCTTTACCAATGCAGACCTAAGCTCTCCAGCTTCGGTTTCGCTGTTCAAGAAGTTAGCTATTCCTTGAGGAAGCTTAGTCATAAACCTATCAATAGCTAGCATGGATGCCCGAAAATACGCAGGGGCTATATACATACCCTTGGCTATACCTTTAACAAGCTCCCCACCTTGTGTATCTGCTTCTTCAGCAAGACCAACACCACCTACTGTAAATGCATTAAGGAAGTAATCAACGTCTTGATCAAAAGATCCTCGACTTTCAAAAGAGGACTTACCTGCTTGTGGATTTCTTCCTATTACATTACCTACAATAAAAAACTCATCATCAGATCTAAGCGCAGCAGCTTCTGAGGAATAAACAACAAGTGCATCAAGATCAGGAATATTTGAGTACTTCTTTTTTGCTGATGTATGTTTGCTTTGTAGTAATGCACGTGCAGTAGTGGCAACTGCCTCAGATGAAGCAGCAGTCTCTGCTCTTAATGCATCTATTGCATCTACGTTGCTTGCCCCTAAATCTTTATCAAGAATATTATTAGCAATAGTATAAGGCAGGGCACCTTCTTCACCATCTCTTTCGCCACCCTCTCCACTAGCCTCTTCTCTTTTTCTTGCTTCATCAATAAAGAAGTTGCTTAAGCCCGGAATACTTAGGAAGCTAGGGTTGTTACTTAAGCCACCCCTAGTCTCACTATCAAATGTCAAAAGGCTAGATTTTATGTCAGGCACTAACTCAAGGAAAACTCCATAGTCCTTAGCCTTGATTGCCTTGAGTAGCTTTAGTCGATTAGTCTTATCTGGTTCAGATTCAGTTGCAGCTTGCTCTGGAGTTGGTTCGATACTAGCATAGTAGTTTTCTGCTTGAGCTTGCATTATAGTCTTGCGGTCAGTGGCATACCTTAGAAGAACAGTATCCGAATGTATTTTAGGTAGCAAGCTAAAGTCTATAGCCAGAGGAGCAGTCATACTTGGGGAAACTGTACCCATGATACGCTTTATGTCACGACCCGTGTAGCCGCCAATGTATCTCTCATCTAAGGCAGCATCAGCAGCGTTAGGATCAAAGAGCATAGATGACCAGAAGCCTACCTTCTCATTCTCTGCAGGATCATCAGTAACATTATCTTTGTACAAACCAAAGGCTTTACCAATAGTATCCTCATAAGACATTCCATCTTTAGTCCGTTTGGCATACCCTGCTGTATTTTCTACCATGCTGTTAAAAACATCTGCTGACAGTTGGTCTGGTGTATAATCCTTAACACGAGCATACAGAGATGATAGACCTTCTGGGCCAGAGGTATCTACAAGATAGTTGATGTTATCTTTTGTAAGGCCCATACTCTCAAGCTGCATACCTGTAGTAACGTACTTGTTAACCTTTGACTTAGCGCCAGTTACTGCTTGTACACCATACGTCATAAGGAAGTCACGATCCTTAGCACGTTTCTCCCTAATGTAATCTTGGCGCTTAGTTATCTCATCACCAGCTGTATTGAAGAACCCTGTTGCAAAACTCATATTATACGCCCCTACTCATTAAACCTTTGTCACCTTGTACGGGTGTCGGTAATTCTTCCATCATTGCTTCTTCTTCTACAGCAGGCATTGGCTCAGTCATTACTTCTGGCATGGCTTGAGGCATAGCT